>OLBC01000120.1_pt1 | contig 24103 bp, 18 predicted proteins | sample 1607531 | NCBI WGS metagenome assembly OLBC01 (sample SAMN02674605, study PRJEB24791) | human gut metagenome, SKBSTL067 | isolation source: stool | host: Homo sapiens | place: USA
GAGCAGGACAGCTTCGGCCTCGAGGCCATCGACACGCTGGTGAAGGGGATGGAGGACCACCGGGACGAGCTGGTGGTCATCCTCGCGGGCTATACGCGGGAGATGGAATACTTCCTCACCGCCAACAGCGGCCTTGCCAGCCGCTTCCCGAACCGGATCGAGTTCCCGGACTACACTGCCGCCGAGCTGCTGGACATCACACACCGGCTGGCCGAGGGCAGGGGCTACCAGCTGGACGAGAGCTGCAATGCGCCGCTTCTGGGCTACTACCAGCGCCGTCAGGCGCAGGACGCCCGCACGGCGGGCAACGGACGCCTCGCCCGCAACACGCTGGAAAAGGCCATCTTCCACCAGAGCCGCCGCCTCGTGGCTGAGCCAGCCGCCGCGCTGGACGTCATCCTGCCCGGCGACTTAGAGCTCGAATGATAAAAACAAACGCTGGCACGAAATGTAGATGTCCATAAAACAGCATCAGTCCCGGCAGTAATGTCTGCCGGGATTGTTCTTGCCGTACATTGAAGCCATATGATATGATTAAACAGACTGATAAACTTGAGTTTATTTGATTAAGGAGAATTGAAAATAATGTTGGAATTAAAAAGATCGTCAGTTGATGACGGCTTAGATATTTACACAATGCTGCAAGAGATCCCTGCTGAAGAAAATGGATTAATTAACAAAGCCAACGGATTAACATTTGATGAGTATAAAGAATGGCTGATTGTAAAACAGAGGGATTCTGAGCAAGAAGGGATTGTAGATGGTTGGAAAGTGCCTTCTACAACTTTTTGGCTATATGCTGATGGTATTCCGGTTGGATTTGGTTCTGTCAGACATTTTTTGACTGAGGCACTGAGAAAAGCAGGAGGAAATATCGGGTACGGAATTGCACCAGCGTTTCGTGGAAAAGGATATGGAAAAGAACTGCTGAGATTATTGCTTAATGAAGCGAAAGAAATGGGAATAGATAAAGTGTTAGTAACCATTCTTTTAGATAACATAGCATCTCAAGCTGTGGCAATAGCAAACGGAGGTGTTGTTACTGAAAGAACTGACGAGAGAGTTTTCATTTGGATTGATACTAAGAAATAAAAAGGAAAATCAATTCCAATTTGTCAAACAGTAAGGGCGTACTTCTATACACCATTCGGTGTAGTGCGGTAATGTGCGATTTTGCACCGCATCCAAGCCTCCCGCGTCAGAGGGAGCCATGGATATTCCAGCCCTAACATAAAAAAAGAATCCGACCTTTGATTGCAGCCATAGGTCGGATTCACTTTTTTATGAGCAACCAGCTAAGGTGCCAGCGTTTGTTTTTTTACAGATTTTCCATCCGGAGCAGATAATAGAGCACCTTCACGAGGATGTTCGGCGAGAGGAGAGATGCCGCGTGGCTGCCCTCAATGAGCCGCTGTTCGCGGTTGGAGGCGGTCATCACATAGTCGGACAGATGGGCCAGCGGACTGTGGCTGTCGCAGGTGATGAGCAGCACCGGCGCACCCCTCATCTTGGCGGCAGAGATCACCTCTTCCAGCCCGGCATCCCGCCCGGAGGTGGAGAACGCCATGAGGAGGTCTTTCGGGGTCAGCGTCTGCGCAAAAGCCAGCGTCTTTTCGTGGAGGGCGCTGGCGACGCACCGCTTGCCCAGATGACCGAACCGGATGGATGCATCCAGCGCCACCGGAAGGCTTCTGCCCTCAGACACCACCTCGATGACCTCGCAGCTGCGCAGCAGCGAGAGCACCCGCCGCAGCTGCCGGGTGTCGATGGCCTGAATGGTGGCCCGCAGCTCCTCTTCCCGGTTGGCCTGAATGTCCAGCAGGGCCTGACGCAGCTCGTCCTGCCCTTCCTCCCGGGTGCGCCGAGCGGTCTCCTGCTGCTCCATGGCATCCCGCGCCAGCGCCAGCTGGAATTTGCGGTAGTTCTCGAAGCCCAGCTTGTGGCACAGCCGGGTGATGGTGGCCTCGGACGAACTGCTCAGACGGGCCAGCTCGGCCGACGTACACATGGACGCCCGCTTTACATCTGCAAGAATGCAGTCCGCAATACGCCGCTCGGCGCTGTAAAGCTGGATGCCGGAACAGAGCAGAGTTACTACGCTTCCGGGGGCTTCGCACATAAGTGATCCCTCCTTGCATTATGCGCAAGATACAATTCAGCCTAGACTTCTTTCTAAGATTGTAGCAGTTTTGACCAAGAAAATCAATTCAATTTCCAATAAAATTTTCATATGGCGGAGATGGACTTTTTATGACCACTTTTGTATTCCATACGGTTTTGTTGAAAACGGACGCAAAAACGCCCCTCCGCAGGGGGCGGAGGGGCGTCGGAAAACAAATATTCAGCGCAGCTTAGTGCAGAATGGCAGCTCAGCAGCCTTCCTTCTCGGCCAGCTTGCGGCCCATCAGCACGCCCATGACGGAGGCCATCATCAGGCCGCGGGTCCAGCCGGAGGAGTCGCCGAGGCAGTGCAGGCCCTTGATGTTGGTGTCGAGGTTTGCGTCCATCTTGACCTTGTTGGAGTAGAACTTCAGCTCGGGGCTGTACAGCAGGGTCTCGTTGGCGGCAAAGCCGGGCACGACCATGTCCAGCATCTTGATGAACTCGATGATGTTGGTCATGGCGCGGTAGGGCATGGCGGCGGTGATGTCGCCGGCCACGGCGTCCTTCAGGGTGGGCTTGACGTTGGACTGGGCCAGCTCCTTCTGCCATGTCCGCTTGCCGTCGAGGATGTCGCCGTAGCGCTGGACCATGATGTGGCCTGCGCCCAGCATATTGGTCAGCTCGCCCACCTTCTGGGCGTAGGCGATGGGCTGGTTGAAGGGTTCGGTGAAGTTGTGGGAGACGAGGATGGCCAGGTTGGTGTTCTCGCTCTTCTTCTCCTTGAAGCTGTGGCCATTGACCACGGCCAGGTCGTTGTCGTAGTTCTCCTGAGCCACAAAGCCGCCGGGGTTCTGGCAGAAGGTGCGCACCTTGTTCTTCCAGGGCTTGGGGTAGCCGATGAGTTTGGACTCGTACAGCACCTTGTTCACCTTTTCCATGACCTCGTTGCGGCACTCCACGCGCACGCCGATGTCAACGGTGCCGGGCTTGTGGGCGATGTGGTGCTCGGCGCAGATCTTCTCCAGCCAGTCGGCACCGCGGCGGCCCGTGCCGATGACCACAGTATCGGCATAAACAGCATGGGCTTCCTCGTCCTTGGGTCCCTTGATGAACACGCCCTTGCACTCCTCGTTCTCCAGGATGATGTTCTCGCACTCGGTGCTGAACAGCATCTCCACGCCGTTGTCGGCCAGATAGTTCTGGATGGCCAGATACAGCTGCTGGGCCTTCTCGGTGCCCAGATGACGGATGGGGCAGTCCACCAGCTTCAGGCCGGCGTGGATGGCGTTCTTGCGGATCTCCTTGATGTCCTCGCCGGTGTAGATGCCCTCCACATGGGGGTCGGCACCGAACTCGAGGTAGATCTTATCGGTGTAATGGATGAGCTCCTGTGCGAACTCCTCGCCGATCAGGCTGGGCAGGTCGCCGCCCACCTCATAGGAGAGGCTCAGCTTGCCGTCCGAGAACGCGCCTGCACCGGAGAAGCCGGTGGTGATGGCGCAGGTGGGGCGGCAGTTGACGCAGTGGCCCAGCTCGGCCTTGGGGCAGTGGCGCTTTTCCACCGGCTTGCCCTTTTCCACCAGCAGGATCTTTTTCTTGCTGCCGTGGCGCAGCAGCTCTACAGCGGTGAAGATGCCGGCCGGACCGGCACCCACAATGATCAGATCGTATTTTTCCATAGTTTTTGATTTCCCTTGCATTAGATTTAGAATACTCTCTTTTGGCAGCGTCCTCGCCCTCTCAGGCCGCTTCGCGTCCAGCTCCCCCAAAGGGGGAGCCTCTGGCAGAACGACTCACCTTGCGGGGAATCGCGAAAGCCTCTCCCTTTGGGAGAGGTGGCAGCGCGTCAGCGCTGACGGAGAGGGCGAGCCCGTTAATCGTTGAGGTCTTCCTGCTCCACCTCAGCGCTCTCATCCACATGATCCAGCTCCACGGCGGAGGCTTCCACGTCGGCAGGGGCGATGTCCGGGGCGATCACGCCGTCACCGTTCAGATCCTGACCGGTCAGGGATTCCAGCATGGACTGGGTCTCGGGGTGGAGCTTGGCAAAGCGGCGGATGGCCAGCACGGTGTACAGGGCACTGAGCAGGTTGATGGCACCCTCGATGATGAGGATGATGCCAATGGCCATGACCAGCGTCTCCATGGTGCCGAAGGGGTTCAGGATCATCACCACGCCCAGCACCACGCTGAGCACCGGCAGCAGCAGGAAGCCCTTCCAGCTGGGGTACTCACAGCGGCGCAGGTCCAGAGCGTTCTGGATGCGGCCCAGGCTGTCGAAGATGACGAACAGGCCGAACACGATGGGCAGGATGCGCACCACGATGTCACTGCGGAGGATCAGGAACGCGCCCAGGCCCAGGCAGATGATGCCCGAGATGAGGGTGAGCTGGCTCTGGAAGATGCCGCGCTCCACGGCAAAGTAGCGCACCAGCTGAACGGCGGCGCACACCAGCACCACGCCGCCCAGGGCGTAGCAGACCACGTTGAGGGCGGTGGAGGGACGCATGAGCAGGAAGATGCCCAGCCCCAGGTAGAGCACGCTCATCAGGATCAGATTCCATTTCAACTTCTTTGCCATAAAAGGTCACGTTCCTTTCTTGTGCCGGACAGGTTCTGAAACGGTTTACTGTGCAGCGGCAGCGTTGTCGTACATGGGCTCGATGATCTTTTTGTCCAGGCGGGCAAAGAACACAAAGCTCAGGGTCACACTGACCAGCTCTGCAATGACGAAGGACCACCACACCATATTCACATTGCCGGTCTTACTCAGCAGCCAGGCGGCGGGCAGCAGGACCACCAGCTGGCGGCAGACCGAGATGATCAGGCTGAACATGCCGTTGCCCAGCGCCTGGAAGGTGGAGGACAGGATGATGCTCATGCCGGCCAGCAGGAAGTGGAAGCAGATGATGCGCAGGGCAGGCTTGCCGATGGCCAGCATGGCCTCGCTGGCGGAGAACAGGCCCAGCAGCTTGTCGGGCAGGAACTGGAACAGCAGGAAGCCGACCAGCATGATGGCCTCGGCATAGAACATGGCGCACTTGATGGTCTTTTTGACGCGGTCGGGCTTGCGGGCACCGTAGTTGTAGCCGATGATGGGCACCATGCCGTTGTTCATGCCAAAGATGGGCATGAACACGAAGCTCTGCAGCTTGAAGTAAACGCCGAACACGGCCACGGCGGTGGCGGTAAAGGCCATCAGGATCTGGTTCATCAGGAAGGTCATCACGCTGCCCACGCACTGCATGGCAATGCTGGGCAGGCCGACAACGTAGATCCGCTTGATGGCTTCGGCGCTGGGGCGGAAGCCCTTGAAATCCAGCTGGATATCGGGGTTCTTGCGGAGGTTGAGGTAGAAGGAGACCCCTGCGCCGCAGAACTGGCCGATGACGGTGGCCAAAGCTGCACCGGTGGTGCCGGACAGAGCCTCGCCGCAGTAGCCGAAGATGAAGATGGGGTCAAGGATGATGTTGACGATGGCACCCACCAGCTGGCTGATCATGCTCAGGGTGGTGCGGCTGGTGGCGGCCAGCAGTTTCTCGTTCATCACCTGCATGAACATGCCCAGGCTGAGCACGCAGCAGATGGTCAGGTAGCGGATGCCCTGCTCGGCGATGTCGGCATCGGCGGTCTGGGCGTAGAAGTAGGGGCGCACAACGGTCAGGCCCAGCACCAGAAAGACCAGGTAGCTGCACAGTGCCAGGAACAGGCCGTTCTCGGCGGTCTTGTTGGCGCGGGACTGGTTCTTTTCGCCCAGGCTCTTGGAGAGCAGGGCGTTGACACCCACGCCGGTGCCGATGCCCACGGCGAACATCATGTTCTGCAGCGAAAAGGCCAGAGAGACGGCGGTCAGGGCGTTCTCGCTGACACGGGCGACAAAGATCGAGTCCACCACGTTGTACAGTGCCTGCACCAGCATGGAGATCATCATCGGGATGCTGAGCTTGATCAGCAGCGGGTTGACATCCATGGTGCCCATGATGTTTTCGGGTTCGGAAAGATTGAGCTGTTTGTTTTCCACGATTTCTCCTTTTGACGTTGAATGATAGACGAGGGTTTATGCTTGAACAGGAGGGCGATGCCGTTGCCCAAAACGTGGGCAGAGCACAAAAGCACCCTACCCACGCAGCAGCATTGTTTTTTGGGCCGTCCGGCCCGGCGGGGATCACTCAGCCATGGTCTTTTCCTTGGCGGCGACAGCGTCCAGGATCATCTTGACGCAGGTCTCGCGGCCCAGGGCGGCGTTGATGGCCAGATCATAGTTGTGGGCATCGCCCCAGCGGTTCTGGGTGTAGTAGTTGTAGTAGGCAGCACGGTTGCGGTCGGTCTTTTCAATCTCTTCCTTGATGCCCTTCTCGTCGTGTGCTTTGACCAGCGGGTCGGTCTTGGCCAGCTCACGCCGCCATTCCACCGGTGCGTAGATGAACACGCGCAGCACATCCTTGCGATCCCGCAGCACATAGTCACCGCAGCGGCCCAGAATGACGCAGGGGCCTTCCTCAGCCAGCTGCTTGATGATGCGGCTCTGCAGGATGAACACCTGATCGCCCAGCGGGAGCTCGTTGCCCATGGTATACAGGCTGTACAGCAGGCTGTGGGTGCGGCGTTTTTCGCTGGCGGCCACGGCTTCCTCCGAGAGGCCGGAGTGCTTTGCGGCCATGGTGATCAGCTCCTTGTCGTAGAGCTTGATGCCCAGTGCGTTTGCAACATCCTCTGCGATGTAGTTGCCGCCGGTGCAGTACTCACGTCCAATGGTGATGATCGTTTTTGCCATAATGTGTTCCTCCCTATGTTGTGGTTTCTATCCCGAAAAGCGCTTTGCGCTGCCGGCTCAAAGGCCGGGCTGCACGGTGCTTGGGTCCTGTTGGGGTGCGGCAGGCTCTGCCGCGGGCTTGGGGGGCGCGGGGAGACGGACTTCCGCCACCCGCATCCGCCCGGTCTGGTCCACCGCGTACACGCTGCAGCGGCCGCCTGCGGCCAGCTGTTCGGGCGGGAAGAGCAGCCCGCCCTCGGGCGTGCGCTCCATCCGGCGGAAGGTGCGGTGGGCAGTGGTGGCGTGGGCCACGCCATCGTGGACGGCATAGGCCGCCCAGCCGGAAAAATCCTCCGGCAGCGGGTCCTGCTGGCCCCGCTGCTCAAAGAAATAGCTGCCATCCTCGGCGCGGGTCAGGTCGCACCGCACCCGGTTGGGCAGGTCGGCGGCCACTTCCCGCTGCTTGGGCCGCAGGGCAATGGCCCGGCCCGTGAAGTATCGCATAAAATCCGACAGCGCCATGGTGCAGTTCACGGCACCATCGCTGTCGGCAGTGGGGTCGTTCAGCAGCACGAAATCCGCCAGAACGGCATCATCGTGCCCAAAGCCCCGCAGGCCCATCCAGACCCCCACGGGGTCCCGCTGGCCCCGGACGCGGCGCTCCACCCGGACTGCGATGGAGCAGTCATCGTGGATCTGGGCGCGCAGGTCTGCCAGATCCATCCAGGCCTGCCAGCAGGGGTAGCCGCAGCAGCCCGCCGCCGCAGCCGCAAAGGCGGCATTGCCGGTGGAGCTGGTGGCTTTGTCCTCCATGGCGTAGGCAACTTCCTCAGGCAGGATATCCTCGCCGTAGCGGTTCATCAGGGCCGCCATTACAAGGGGCAGGTCCATCTCACGGCCAAAGCTGGGGTCGTGGGCGCTCAGACAATATTCCGGCAGGTAGAGCCGCCGGTTCAGCGGGTGGCCGTTGTGCTTCTCCCAGGCAAGGGGGCGCACGGCGGCGGCCAGCAGCCGGACAGCCGGGGTGGCCTTGTCATCGTTGGTGGAAAGGTTCACCTGCAGTTGAATGCCGGTGCCGCCGCCCGGTGTGGCAACGGTGACGGTATCCCCCATCAGGAACACCAGCCCGTCCTCGCTCTGGGCTTTGATGCTGCAGCGGGGGTAATCCGGTGCCCACTTGCCAAAGCTGAGCCAGCCGGTCCAGGTGTTCCCGGCATAGACCCGGCAGCGCACCTCGACCATGGTGTTGTGGGGGGCGCTGGCGTTCCAGCTGACATTCAGGTTGCAGAAGGCCGGCATGGCGAACTCCGGGGTGGTATAGCTGCCGTAGGGCAGATAGCGGCCGGCGGAGGAATCCAGCACCACCGCACCGCTTTCCAGCGCCACATTGTCCAGTGCGCCCCGGGAGAAGGTCTCGGTGCCGTGCAGCACCAGATTGTTCCGTTGTTCCATCCGCACTTCTCTCCTTTGCGCGCTGTGGACGGCGCAGTGTTATTCTTCGGGGGTGTCCTCGCCGCGCTCGGCGCGCAGCTCCTTTTCCAGCTGGGCATCGTGGAGCTTCTGGATGCTCTCCTCAATGTGGAACACCCGGTTCAGGTCGCCGTAGACGATCTGGCAGCAGATCTCGCACTGGAACCAGAAGCCGAACACCAGCATCAGCAGCAGGCCCAGCGGCATGCACAGAATCACCAGACCCCAGAACAGGATGGTGACCAGCGCTGCGGCCAGCGCGTGGGGCAGGAACGCGATCATGCAGTTCAGGCTGTTTTTCAGCGTCAGGCGCAGGGGCTGATCCAGCAGCACGATCTGGGGCCACATGTAGGAAAACAGCATGTGGAACAGCACAAGGTTCAGCACCGTGGCCACCCACATGGGAACGCCCACGTTGGTGCCGTGGTACAGCATGTTGAAGCAGAAATAGACCAGGAAGATCTGCACCGTGACGACCACGCAGTACAGGATGCCGGGCAGGATGCTGGCCTTGAAGTTCTGCCGGAAGGCCCGGCGGTAGGTTGTCCACCAGTAACCGGCCTCGTCACGCAGGGCGCGCAGCACCGTGTCGTACATGCCGGCCAGCGCGGGGCCTGCAAGGATGCCGCCCGCAATGGCGCTGACGATCATCACGGTCAGGTTGTTCATCAGGAAGCCGATGTACACCAGGCAGATCACCGGCAGAAAGCCGATGCAGGTGAGCAGGTTTGCAAGGAACATGCTGCTCATATCGCGGCCCACCAGCTCAAAAAAGCGGCCTACGCCCGTTTTGCGGGGCGTGTCCTTTTCAACGCCCGGCCCGTCCTTGAAATCTTTAGAAGAAGGAAATAAACCCATTTGTTCCGGAATACCTCTCTTTTGTAATGGGCAGCAATGCCATTGTGCTACCTTTCTGCTTATAAATATACCCGGATTTTGTGGATTTTGCAAGCTAAAAAGCACGTATTTGTAAAAAAAGTGTGTTCTCTCCCATTTTGCCCCAAAGTATGTTACAATGATACTGGCCTTTTGGGCCGGAAGGAGGAAAGGAATTTGAGCATTTTACGCACCATTGCGTTATTCGTTTATCTGTTTGGCTATATGATCGTGCACTATGCCACCCTGCGCCGGGCCGAGCGTGCCCTGGCTGCCGGGGATCTGGACACGGTGGAGCAGATCGTCAAGGCCAACATTCCCCGCTGGAGCCGGGGCATCCTGCATGTTACGGGGGCCCGGATGACGGTGGAAGGGCAGAAGAATATCCCGGTGGGGCCCTGCGTGTTCGTGGGCAACCACCGCAGCTACTATGATATCCCCATCCTGCTGACCGCGCTGGACGCGCCCCACGGCATTCTGGCAAAGGAGGAGCTGGAAAAGATCCCCCTGCTCAACCGCTGGATGAAGCTGCTGGGCTGTGTGTTCGTCAAGCGGGATGACATCCGCGCTTCCGTCAAGGCCCTGAACGATGCCACCGCCATCGTGGAGAGCGGCCGGAGCTTCGTCATCTTCCCTGAGGGCACCCGCTACAAGGGCGAAGAGGGCGGCGCGGGCGAGTTCAAGGCCGGTGCCTTCCGCATTGCCATCAAGACGGGGGTGCCCGTGGTGCCGGTGGCCATCTCCGGCGCGCGGGGCCTGTTTGAGGGCCACGGCCTGCGGGCCACGCCCGGCGATATCCGGGTGCGCATCCTGCCCGCCATCCAGACCGCAGGCATGAGCAAGGCTGAACAGAAGCAGCTGCCCGATGCCGTGCGCCAGACCATTCTGGCTCAACTGTAAGGAGAACTATGGCAAGCTATCGTTACGAGCGGGATATCGACCCCGCAGACCTTGCCCCGCGGGCGGAAAAACAGTATACCCGCAAAGAGCGCTGGGCCAACTGGTGGGATTATAACCTCAAGTGGGTTCTCCTGATCGGCATTGCAGCGGCTTTTGTGGCATACAGCTTCATCGGGCAGTATTTCTTTACCACCAAGCCCGATTATAATGTGGCGATGGTGGCCCCCTACTACCTGCCGGATGACACCGTGACCGCCCTGCAGGAGCAGCTGGCCCGGTATGGCGAGGACCTGAACGGCGACGGCAAAACGGTCGTGACCCTGAATGTCTACACGCTGGATTATTCTGCCGGGGATACCCAGACCGAGAGCGATGCCTACCTGACCATGGCGGGCACCACCAAGCTGGCCACGGATGTGGCGGGCGGCCTGAGCTCGGTGTTCCTGCTGTATGACCCGGCAGGCTTTCAGGAGAGCACCGGCTCCCTGCGGTATCTGGACGGCACCCTGCCCGAGGCCGGAAGCGACAGCGACTGGTGGAACATGGTCTACCGCTGGACGGACTGCCCGGTGCTGGCCGGGCTTGACCTGGGCGAGTACCGGGCCGACACCACCCACGCTCAGGGCGGCGACAGCCAGACCTATCTCGCGGATTTCTATGTCGGGATGCGCGGGGCCTGGAACACCGGCACCGAGGAGAACCTTGCGGGCGGCGAGGAGCTCTGGCAGGCACTGACCGCCGGGGCAGTCTCCACCGTGGAAGCGGAGGGGTGAGCCGATGCGGTTTCGTCTCCTGCGCCGGGAAAAAGGCGCGCCCCGCCGCCCGGCCCCCGCGCCGGAACCGCCGGCCGCGCCCGCTCCGCCCCGTGCCGCTGAGCTGGAAAACCCCTATGGGAGATACTATGGAACGGCGCGGAGCCGGGAAGATCTGAAACGCTGAAGAGGTGCTGCCACGGGCGGCACCTCTTCAATTCTATTCGCTTCTTACAGGTGCTAGTTGAAAAGTTATCCACCCTGAAACCATGCGCCCTTTGTTGTTTCCGTGTCCGAGTTATGGTATACTAATCCAGTATCACGAAATGCAAAGGATGTGGAATGATGGACGCACTGGAACAGGCCCGCCGGGAGATCGACACGGTGGATGCCCAGCTGGCTGCCCTGTTTGAGCGGCGGATGAAGGTGGTGCTCAGCGTGGCGGAATACAAAAAGGCCCACGGCCTGCCCGTCTTTGATGCCGCCCGCGAAAAGGTGGTGCTGGACAAGGCCGAAGCGCGGATCGGGGACCCGGCCCTGCGCCCCTATTACCGGGATCATGTGCAGAACATGATGGACGTGGCCAAGCAGTACGAGGCCGAGGTGCTGGGCCGCAACCGCGCCGCCTATCAGGGCGTGGAGGGTGCCTTTGCCCACATCGCGCTCCGGGCGCTCTTTCCCCATGCCGAGGCTGTGAGCTGCCCCACCTGGGATGAGGTGTTCGATGCCGTGGAGAAGGGCGATGCCGCCCACGGCGTGGTGCCCTTTGAGAACAGCCACGCGGGGGATGTGTCGGCGGTGCTGGACCTGTGCTATAACCACCCCGGGCTGTGGGTGGTGGATGTCTACGACCTGCCCATCTCCCAGAACCTGCTGGTGCTGCCCGGCACCCAGCTTTCCGACCTGACCCGTGTGTACAGCCACCAGCAGGCCATTGCCCAGAGCGAGACCTTCCTGAAGCAGTTCGGCCTACCTGCCACGGCCATGCCCAACACGGCCATGGCGGCAAAGTTCGTGGCGGAGAGCGGCGACCGGACCAAGGCGGCCATTGCCAGCGTGGAAACGGCCGCCCTGTACGGGCTGGAGGTGCTGGTGCCCAGCATCAACACCGACGGCGACAACACCACCCGCTTCATCGTCCTCAGCCGCGAAAAGCCCACGGCGGGCAACCGGTTCTCCCTGCTGTTCACGGTGGACAACAAGCCCGGCAAGCTGGCCGAGGTCATTCAGGTCATCGGCCGGTTCGGCTACGACATGGAATCCATCAAGAGCCGTCCGCTGCCCCATGTTCCCTTCGATTACTATTTTTACGTCGAGCTGGTGGGCGATCCCACAGCCGACGAGACCGCCGCGCTGCTGCGCGAGCTGGACCATACCTGCCGCACGGTACGGCTGTTAGGAGTGTATACAAAATGAGCGATTTTATCGGAACCAAGCTTACCATGAACCTGGGTGAGCGCAGCTATGACATCATCCTGAAAAACGGTGCACTGGAAAACCTGTACCAGTTTGCCCGGCTGGACCGCAAGGTGGCCGTTGTCACCGACAGCGGCGTGCCTGCCGAGTATGCCCAGCGCGTGGCCGACCAGTGCCGGGAATCCACCATCATCACGGTGCCGCAGGGCGAGGCCAGCAAGAGCTTCAAGATCCTGGAAACGGTGCTCCGGCAGATGCTGGAGTTCAACATGGGCCGCGGCGACCTGGTGGTGGCCGTGGGCGGCGGCGTGGTCGGTGATCTGGCCGGATTTGCCGCTGCCATCTACATGCGGGGCATCGATTTCATCAACTGCCCCACCACCACCCTTTCCATGATCGATTCCTCCATTGGCGGCAAGACCGCTGTGGATCTGGGCGATACCAAAAACATCGTGGGCGCGTTCTGGCAGCCCAAGCTGGTCATCGTGGACCCGGCCACCCTTTCCACCCTGCCCCGCCGCCACTACATCAACGGCCTGGCGGAGGCGGTCAAGGCGGGCCTGCTGGCGGACCCCGAGCTGTTCGCCATTTTTGAAAAGGGCGATATCGACACCCAGATCAGCGAGATCATCTACCGCAGCCTGCGGTTCAAGAAGAACGTTGTGGAGCAGGATGAGACCGAGCGCGGGATGCGCAAGGCCCTGAACTTCGGCCACACCATCGGCCACGGCATCGAGGCCGTCAAGGGCATCAAGGGCCGCCGCACCGTGGGCCTGTTCCACGGCGAGTGCGTGGCGCTGGGGATGCTGCCCATGATCGAATCCAAGGCGCTGCAGAAGCGGGTGCGGGCGGTCTACCGCCGCATCGGTCTGCCCACCCGCACCACCTATAACAAGGAAAAGGTGCTGGCCGAGATGCTGCACGATAAAAAGGCCCAGGGCGGCCAGATCACGGTGATCAAGGTGCCGGGTCTGGGCTGCTGGCGGGCCGAGACCATCCCCGTGGAGGGCCTGCGCCCCCTGCTGGGTGTGGAGGAGTAAGCCATGAAAAACACCTTTGGCAGCGACCTTTCGCTGACCATTTTTGGCGAGAGCCACGGCAGGGCTGTCGGCGCGGTGCTGGACGGCATGGCGGCGGGCGTGCCCGTGGAGGAAGCCTTTCTTGCTGCCTGCATGGACAAGCGCCGTGCCCGGGGCGACGGCCTTTCCACCCCCCGTGTGGAGGGGGATGCGGTGCAGTTTTTGTCCGGCGTGGTCAACGGCCGCACCACCGGCACCGCCATTGCCCTGATGATCGAAAACCAGAACACCCGCAGCGGCGACTATGCCAAAACGGCTGACCTGCTGCGGCCCGGCCACGCGGATTACACTGCCTACGCCAAGTACCACGGCTATCAGGATGCCCGGGGCGGCGGCCACTTTTCGGGCCGCGTCACCGCCGCGCTGGTGGCGGGCGGCGCTTTGGTGCTGGGCGCTCTGAACCGGGCCGGGATCGAGATCGTGACGCACATCGGGCGGTGTGCCGGGATCAGCGATGCCCCCTTTGCGCTGGATGATCCCGCCGCGCTGGCGGCGCAGGCCGAGGCACTGATGAACAAGTCCGAGGGCTTTGCCCTGCTGGACGGCGGTGTGGAGGAACCCATGAAAGCTGCCATCCGTGCCGCCGGTGCCGAGGGCGACAGTGTGGGCGGCGTGCTGGAGACCGCCATTCTGGGTCTGCCCGCAGGAGTGGGCGAGCCCTATTTCGACAGCGTGGAGAGCAAGCTCGCTCACCTGGCCTTCTCCATCCCGGCGGTCAAGGGCATCGAGTTCGGTTCCGGCTTCGGCTTTGCGGACCAGAAGGGCTCGGAGGCCAACGATGCCTTCCGGATGCAGGGGGAGCGCATCGTCACCGCCACCAACCACAATGCGGGCCTGAACGGCGGCATCTCCAACGGAATGCCCGTGGTGTTCCGCACGGCGGTCAAGCCTACCCCCAGCATCTACAAAACGCAGGACACGGTGGACTATATCGCAAAGAAGGACGCGGAGCTGTCCATTCAGGGCCGCCACGACCCCTGCATCGTGCCCCGAGCCGCCATTGTGCAGACCTGCGCCGCCGCGCTGGCCGTGGGCGACCTGCTCACCGCAAAATACGGCATGGCCTGGATGGAGGACCCCACCGGCTACCGCAAGGAGGTGCTGTAAATGGAATACGGACTCATCGGCGGGCGGCTGGGCCACTCCTACTCCAAGGTCATTCACGAGATGCTCTGCGGCTACCGGTACGACCTGTGCCCCCTGCCCACGGAAGAGGAAGTCCGGGCCTTTATGACCCGGCGGCAGTTCAGGGCCATCAATGTTACCATCCCCTATAAGCTGGTGGTCATGGAGTACTGCTCCTACATCGACCCCCACGCCAAGGCCATCAACGCCGTGAACACCATCGTCAACAGGAACGGCCTGCTCTACGGCTACAACACCGATTATCCCGGCTTCTCCTACCTGTGCGATGCACACGGGGTGGAGTTCAAGGACAGGACCGTGCTCATTCTGGGCACCGGCGGCACCCACAACACCACCTGGGCCGTGGCCCATGACCGGGGCGCGAAACAGATCTATACCGTCAGCCGCCATCCCGACCCCGAAAAAGGAGAGCTGACTTATGCTCAGGCCCTGACCACCGGGGCGCAGATCATCATCAACACCACGCCGGTGGGCATGTACCCCAATGTGGGCGTGAGCGCCCTGGATATCACCTCCATGCCCGGGCTGGAAGCCGTGATCGATGTCATCTATAATCCCGATAAGACCGAGCTCATCCTCCGGGCCGAGGAGCTGGGGGTGCCCGTTGCCGTCGGCGGTCTGGAAATGCTGGTGGCGCAGGCCGTGTACGCGGCAGAATTTTTCCTCGACCGCAAGTTTGAGGATGCCGGTGCCGAGATCGCCCGTGTGACCAGCGAACTGCGGCGGGAACAGCTGAACATTGCCCTCATCGGGATGCCCTCCTCGGGCAAATCCACCCTGGGCCGCGCTCTGGCGGAACGGCTGGGCAAGCGGTTCGTGGATCTGGACGAGGAGATCGTCAAGGCCGACGGCCGGAGCATCCCGGACATCTTTGCCGCTGAGGGGGAGGCAGGCTTCCGGAAGCTGGAGGCCGCGCAGACCGCCCGCTTTGCCAGGGAGAACCGGCAGGTCATCTCCTGCGGCGGCGGCGTGGTCAAAGACCCGGCAAACCTCCGGGCGCTCCACGCCAACGGCATCGTGCTCTTTATCGACCGGCCGCTGGAAGATCTGCTGGTGGGCGGCGGAAGGCCCCTTTCCACCAGCCCTGAGGCCCTGAAAACCATGGAAGCCCAGCGCCGCCCGCTCTATCTGGCGGCAGCGGATGCTGTGATCCCCAACAAGACCACCCCTGCGGATGCCGTGACGGCGGCAATGGAGGCGCTGGATGAAATTTTTAGTCATTAACGGTCCCAACCTCAACCTGACCCAGTTCACGGAGCCGGGCATGGAGGGGCAGATCGATTTTAATACACTGCTGGATTATATTGAGACGGGCTGTGCCCAGATGGATGTTCAGGTGGACTTTTTTCAGTCCAACCACGAGGGTGACCTCATCGATGAGATCCAGTCGGCGGCAGGCCGGGCCGATGGCATCATCCTCAACCCGGGCGGCTACGCCTATTACAGCGTGGCCATTCTGGAAGCGCTGCAGGTGTGCGGCGTGCCCGCCGTGGAAGTGATGCTGGCCGACCCCAGCGGCAAGGAGCCCTTCCGCAGCGTGGATGTGGTCTCCTTTGGCTGTCAGGGCCGCTTTGCAGGCGAGGGGGTCAGCGGATATCTCCATGCCTGCGCCTACCTTGTGCAGCTGCTCCGGCTGGATGGCGGCGCGCAGACGCACCTGGTGCAGTAACAACCCTCTCAGTCTCGCATTCGCTCGCCAGCTCCCCCGAAGGGGGAGCCCTTGGCAAGTAGGGCAGGCTGTGCAGCAAAACTGAAAGCATAGAGACAAAACAGAAGGGAAAAGAAACAAGATGATCATTTCGACCAAAAAAGGCACCCCCAAGGAAGAGCTGGAAAAGATCGTAGACAAATTCGAGAAGCAGGGCCTGGATGTGACCCTGATCACCGGCAAGGATTACAATGTGTTCGGTCTGGTGGGCGATACCACCAAGATCGATGAGCGTGACGTGCTGGCCAACCCCTGGATCGACAACGTTACCCGCGTGTCCGCTCCCTATAAGCGGGCCAACCGCCTGTTCCACCCCGCCGATTCCATCATCGATTGCGGCGGCGTGAAGATCGGCAGGAGCGAGAAGATCGCCGTGATGGCAGGCCCCTGCAGCATCGAGGGCGAGGAGCAGGCACTGCGCATTGCCAACGGCGTAAAGGCGGGCGGTGCAAGCCTGTTCCGCGGCGGCGCTTATAAGCCCCGCACCTCTCCCTACTCCTTCCAGGGTCTGGAGACCGAGGGCATCCTCGATATGGTCAAGGCACGGGAGGCCACCGGAATGCCCATCGTGTCCGAGCTGATGAGCGAGGACCGGATCCCGGAGTTTGAGGAATATGTGGACGTGGTACAGATCGGTGCCCGCAACATGCAGAATTTCCAGCTGCTCAAGGCCGTGGGCAAGATGCACAAGCCTGTTCTGCTCAAGCGCGGCCTGTGCAACACCATCGAGGAGTGGATCATGTCCGCAGAGTATATCATGGCCGGCGGCAACGAGCAGGTCATTCTCTGCGAGCGGGGCATCCGCACCTTTGAGAAGTACACCCGCAACACCCTCGACCTCTCCGCTGTGCCTATCATCCACGAAAAGACCCATCTGCCCATCATCGTGGACCCCAGCCACGCCACCGGCAAGGCCAATCTGGTTGAGCCGATGATGATCGCCGCTGTGGCCGCTGGTGCCGACGGTCTGGAGGTGGAAGTCCACTATGATCCCCGCCACGCATGGAGCGATGGCGCACAGTGCCTGACCCCGGATGCCTTTGCACAGGCCATGGCAAAGTGCCGTCAGGTCGCATGGGCCATTGGCCGGGATATGTAACACGATGAACGGCCTCACCCTCTCAGTCAAAGCCTGACGGCTTTGCCAGCTCTCCCAAAGGGAGAGCCTCTGGCGAAACCACAGACCTTGCGGTGGACTGCCAAGGCCTCGCCCCTTGGGAGAGGTGGCAGCGCAAAGCGCTGACGGAGAGGGTGAGCCAGGTAAAGTAACACAATGAACATCACGATAAAATCAAGCCGGACGGTGGGCGGCAGGATCGCCGCGCCGCCCAGCAAAAGCATGGCTCACCGGGCGGTGCTCTGCGCGGCGCTGGCAAAGGGGACCTCCCATCTCCATCATCTTGCTTTCAGCAAGGATATCTCCGCCACGCTGGGCGCGGCGGGCCGACTGTGCGCCCGTGTCACCACCGGTGAAAACGACGCGGTGGTGGAGGGGCTGGGCCGCTTTCTGCCGGTTGATGCCCCCGTGGACTGCTGTGAGAGCGGCAGCACCCTGCGCTTCCTCATCCCGCTGGCCAGCCTGACCGGGCAGGAAGTGACTTTTACAGGCCGTGGGCGGCTGATGGAGCGGCCCCAGTCGGTCTACAAAACGCTGTATCAGCAGCAGGGCCTGCGCTTTGAGCAGGGCGCGGACCGCCTGACCGTGGAAGGTGCCCTGACCCCGGGCGAATACGAGCTGGCGGGCAACGTGTCCAGCCAGTTCATCAGCGGGCTGCTGTTTGCCCTGCCCCTGCTGGGCGGCACCAGCACCCTGCACCTCATCCCGCCTGTGGAGAGCCGGAGCTACATCGATATGACCCGCGTGGTGCAGCACGCCTTTGGCGTGGAGAGCCGCTGGCTGGATGAAAATACGCTGGAAATTCCCGGCGGGCAGCACTATCTTCCCGGTGATTACACCGTGGAGGGCGATTACAGCCAGGCGGCTTTTCCTGCCGTGCTGGGCGCGGTGACCGGCGGGGTGGCCATCACCGGCCTGTCTGAGGAGACCTTGCAGGGCGATGCGGCCATTCTGGAGATCCTCCGGCGGTGCGGCGCAAAATTCACCCGCACCGGGCAGGGCGTGGTGTTTGAAAAGGCCCCGCTCCACGGAACGGACATCGACCTTGCCGACTGCCCCGACCTGGGCCCCGTGCTGATGGTGCTGGGCCTGCTGTGTGAGGGAACCACGGTCATCCGCAACGCCGAGCGTCTCCGCATCAAGGAGAGTGACCGCATCGAGGCCATGGAGACCGAGCTGCGGGCCTGCGGCGGGCAGCTGGAGAGCGAGGGCGGCACCATTACCATCCATGGCTGTGCCGGCGCGCTCCATGCCCCGGAGCAGCCGCTTTCCGGCCACAACGACCACCGCGTGGTGATGAGCCTTGCGGTGCTGGCGCTGGCCGCCGGGCTGGCCCTGCCCATCAGCGGGGCCGAGGCCATTGCCAAGAGCTGGCCGGATTTTCTGGAAGCCATCAAGCCTTTGGGCGCGGAGGTGGAACATGTTGGATAAATCAAAGCGTTATCTCATTGTGGGCCTGGGTCTGCTGGGCGGCAAGTACGCCTTGGAGCTGAGCAGGGTCGGGTTCCATGTGGACGGCATCAACCGCAGCGAGGGCCATCTGCAGTATGCCCTCGACCACGGCTATATCGCCAGCGGCAAGACCCACGATTTTGAGGATCTGGTGCGTCAGGCCGACCATATCATCTTTGGCTTGTACCCCACGGCCCTGATCGAGTGGTTCCGGACCTACGGCTACCTGCTGAAGGAGGGCTGCATCTTTACCGATGTGTCGGGCGTAAAGACCGGTCTGGTGGAGCCGATCCAGGCCATGTGCAGGCCGGGCGTGGAGTTCATTGCCAGCCACCCCATGGCGGGCCGTGAGACCTCCAGTGTGGAGCACGCCGCCGAGGTGAATTTTGCCCCGGCCAACTTCATTGTGACCCCCACGGAAAAGAACACCCCGGAGGCCATTCAGTGGGCCAGGGAGCTGGCCGAGGTGCTGGGCTTCAAGCATATCTGCACCCTGACCGTGCAGGAGCATGACAGGATGATCGGCTATGTCAGCCAGCTCTGCCATGCCATCGCCGTCAGCCTGATGTGCGCCAACGACAATACCTCGCTGTGCGAGTACACCGGCGATTCTTTCCGGGACCTGACCCGCATTGCACGCATCAACGATAAGATGTGGGCGGAGCTGTTCCTCTGGAACAAGGAGAACCTCATCTCCGAGATCGACCAGTTCAGCGGGGCGCTGAACGAGATGCGCAACGCCCTTGTGGCCGATGACCGGGAAAAGCTGGAGGAGATGTTCCGCCTGTCCACCCAGCGCCGCGCGGCGTTTGATAAGAAAGCGCCGTAACCTTTTCAGCACACAGCACGGCTGTTTTTTCTGGCTCCCCTGCTGGGGGAGCTGGAAGCGAGACTGAGAGGTTTGGCACAACACGAAAAAATGAGGTGTACCGAATGCCCAAACAGGAAGGCCAGAAATCCAAGCTGCTGGCGCTATTGCGCATTTTTGAGCAGCAGACCGATGAAAACCACCTGCTGAATGTGCCGCAGCTGGTGGAGCTGCTGGAGGCGCAGGGCATCCGCTGCGAGCGCAAGAGCGTGTACAGCGATATTGAGGCACTGGGTGCGCTGGGCTATGACATCAAGCTGCGCCGGGGCCGGGGCGGCGGGTATTTCCTTGCCAGCCGCACCTTTGATCTGGCGGAGCTCAAGCTGCTGGTGGATGCCGTGCAGGCAAGCCGGGTGGTATCCGGCACCACGAGCAGGCGGCTGATCCACAAGCTGGAAAAGCTCTGCTCCAACTACGAGGGCAGCCAGCTGCAGCGTCAAGTCTATGTGGAGGGCCGCCCCAAGACCGACAGCAAGAGCCTGCTGTACAGCATCGATGCCCTGCACGAGGCCATCAACAACGGTAAAATGGTGGAGTTCCTCTACAGAAAAGCCGACAGCCGCGAGAAAGAGAAAAGGACCGTCAGCCCGTGGCAGCTGGCCTGGGAGAACGGGTGCTACTACCTCATTGCCTTTGCCGACGAAAAGGGCATCCGCCATTACCGGGTGGACAAGATGAGCGGGGTCCGGGTGCTGGATGCGCCCCGGCGGGGTCAGGAGCAGTTTGCGGATCTTGACCTGCCTGCCTATCTGCGTAAGCACTTTGGAATGTACGGCGGGCCGGAGCATCGCGTTACCCTGCGGTGCACCGCGGATCTGGAAGGTGCCATGCGGGAGCGCTTTGGCGCAACGCCCATGTTCCTGCCCGAGGAGAATGGCTGCTTCCATTTCGATGTCCCCATCTGCGTCAGTGACCAGTTCTATGGCTGGGTCTGCGGCTTTGGCGGCAAGATAGAAGTGGTCGCCCCGCCCGAAGTGCGGCAGGGAATGCGGGAGATGACCGCCCGGCTGGCAGAACAGCATCAATAACACAAAAAGGACTGCGAAAGCAGTCCTTTTTGTGTGTTTACGGTTCCTTCAATTCCAGATCACTGGGCAGGATCAGATCCAGCGCGGCGGCAGGTTCGGCCACAAGGCGGCGGCTCTGGTGGAAGATGGCCTTTTCCAGTGTGTTGCGGGCAAGGCGGCCATTGCCGGCGGTGCGGGCATCGGATTCCTGCCAGCGGGTATAATAGCCCAGCAGGGGTTCGGTGCAGGCTTCGGCCAGGGTGTAGCCCTTGTTTTTGGCAAGGACCTGGGTGATCTGCAGCAGCTCCACGGCGGTGTAGTCCGGGAACTCGATCCGGTTGGGAAAACGGCTGGCAAGGCCGCTGTTGGCGGTGAGGAAGGTCTCCATCTCCCTGGTGTAACCTGCCAGAATGACCACCAGCTCATCCCGGTGATCCTCCATCCCCTTCACCAGCGTGTCGATGGCTTCCAGCCCGAAGCTGTCCTGCTCGCCGCGGTAAAGGCTGTATGCCTCGTCAATGAAGAGCACACCACCCAGCGCGCTCTCGATGACGCTGTTGGTCAGGGGGGCGGTGTGGCCGGTGTAGCGGCCCACCAGATCGGCGCGGGTCACCTCCACCAGCTGGCCGCCCTTGAGGGCACCGATGGCTTTCAGATACCGTGCCACCAGCCGGGCAATGGTGGTCTTGCCGGTGCCGGGGTTGCCCGTGAAGATCATGTGCATCGAAAGGCTGGCAGTCTTGAGCCCGGCGGCGGCGCGACGCTGCTGCACCTGCAGGTTGTCGGCCAGACCGAACACATATTCCTTGACCGGGGCAAGGCCCACCAGCTCGTTGATCTCGGCGCGGATGGCATCCAGCGCGCCGGTGTAGGCGGCAGGCAGCAGGTCGAACAGGGGCTGGTCTGCGCCGTCGTTCAGACGGAACTGCACCCCTTCCGGCCCGGCGGTCAGGGTCACGGTGCCGGTAAGGGTTTCATCGGTCTGCAGGCAGTATTCACTCAGGGCGCGGAAGATGCGGTCAGTACACGCGGCAAGGCCAGCCGCGCCCTTCTGTGTGGTGCACTGGGCCGCGACATAGTCCCGCACGTCGGCCCCGGCGGAAAGGGTCAGCCCCAGCCGGGTGCGGATCTTCTGGGCCAGCGCGTTGAGCTGCTGTGCGGCAAGGGCGGCCAGATCCTCCCGGGTGTAGGAGGCCGTCTCGCAGACATCCCCCAGTGCCGACACCAGCGCCGCACCGAATTTGTCAGCCAGTGCCTCCCGGCCCTTGTGGGAGTAGAAGATGAGATATTTGCCGCAGGGGTCGATGCGGCTGACGGCTCCCGGGGCCAGCGCCGTACCTGCATCCACAAGGATGCCCTCTTTGTTCACGAGATACCGGCTGGACAGGGGGGCGCTGCCCTTGACAGCCAGATCAGACAGGGTCTTCAGAAAGCCGGGATAACAGCTCTCGTAGTGCTCAAAGGCAAGGATCTCCCCGGGTGCGTGCAGGGCGGCGTAGAGGTCCTGCAGGAAGAGCTTCTCGGCTCCGGAATTGGGGTAAAGGGCCAGATCCAGCGTGGCGATCCTGCCGCTCTGCAAAAGGCCCCGGGCCGCCATGCAGCGGGCAGTTTCTTCCAGTGCAAAATGCCTGCCTGTGCCTGCCCCGCCTGTGAGCAGGATGACATTGCGGGCGGCGGGGGCTTCGGTGCCCAGCACAAAGGGGCGGCGCATGGCCCGCACCACGCTGTCCACAAAAGCATCCTGCCCCAGCACCGTCTGCTTGACCTCGGCGGCAAGGCCTTCAAAGCTGCCCAGGTGCTCCGGCTTCACGTCGGTGGTGCCCCTGGCCAGCAGGCCTTCGTCCTCCATGTCCCGCAGCATCTGGCGGCTGCTTTCCAGCGCGGCGGCGGTGGCATCGCTCTGGGTCCTGAGCTGGGCGTTCTGCTGCTTCAACAGCTCGTCCAGCCGTTTCTGCTGTTCCAGAAGCGCCGCGTTCAGGTCAGGCAGGGCGGCGCTGCCGCCTGTTTTGGGTGCAGAAGTGCCGGGGGCAGCCTTGAATCTGCCCCCCGGGCCGAACACGCCGTTCATCAGACTTTCCCAATCATCGGTGTATGCCATAAAACTTCCCTCCGTGCAGTGCTTTTTCTTTCAGTATAGTGGAGTCTGGTACGTTTTGCAAGGAAAGGGTTGAAATAAAGGACAAAGTTCGTTACACTATTGTCAAATGAAAGGATGAATTGCCATGGAGCCAAGAACACCTGCTGAATGGAAGACGCTGTTTGAGAGCGAAGCCTTTGCCCGCCAGACGGAATACTATGGCCCGCTGGGGGTGGAGTATACCCCCGCCGGGACACACCTGCGCCTGTGGGCTCCCACGGCAAAACAGGCAGCAGTGAACCTGTACCGCCGGGGCACCGGCGGGGCCTGTGTGGGCACCCTGCCCCTGCAGCAGCAGGACAAGGGTGTGTGGAGCATCTATCTGCCCGGCGACCAGCACGGAAAATACTACGATTTCACCCTTACCACTCCGTTTGGCACCTGCAATGCAGCGGACCCCTACGCCCGCGCGGCTGGGGTGAACGGGGTGCGCAGCATGATCTTTGACCCGGCCCGGGTAGACCCGCAGGGCTGGGAGCGGGATGTGCGGCCGGTGATCCCACCGGCCCGCCGCAGCGTGTGGGAGGTCAGCGTCCGGGATTTCTCGCAGGACCCGGCCAGCGGCGTGCACACGGCCTGGCGGGGCAAATTTCTGGCCTTTACCCAGCAGGGCACGACCCTGAGCAGCGACGGAATCCACCCTACCTGCCTGAATTACCTCAAGCGGCTGGGGGTGAGCTATGTCCAGCTCATGCCAATCTTCGATTTTGGCAGCGTGGATGAGAGCCGCCCCCTGACCCGGCAGTATAACTGGGGCTACGACCCCACCAACTTCAATGTGCCCGAGGGCAGCTACTCCACCGACCCCACCCGGGGTGAGGTGCGGGTGCGGGAGTGCAAGCAGATGATCGCGGCCCTCCATGCGGCGGGCATCGGCGTTGTAATGGACGTGGTGTATAACCACATGTATCGTTCCGATAATGTGCTGAACCGGGTGGTGCCCCTCTACTACTTCCGCCAGAACGACGACGGTTCCCTCTCCAACGGCAGCGGCTGCGGCAACGAGTTTGCCTCCGAGCGGCCCATGGCCCGGCGCTATCTCATTGATTCGGTGCTCTACTGGGCACGGGAATATCACATCGACGGCTTCCGGTTTGACCTGATGGGTCTGTATGACGTGGAGACCATGAACCTCCTCCGGGCTGAACTGGACAAGCTGCCCGGCGGGCGGGATATCCTGATGTACGGCGAGCCGTGGCAGGGCGGATGCAGCGCCCTGCACCGGTACGAGGCCAACAAGAACAACCTGAACATGCTGAACGAGCGCATCGGCATCTTCTGCGACAACACCCGCGACGTCATCAAGGGCGGCTGCTTCG
>OLBC01000126.1_pt1 | contig 22380 bp, 20 predicted proteins | sample 1607531 | NCBI WGS metagenome assembly OLBC01 (sample SAMN02674605, study PRJEB24791) | human gut metagenome, SKBSTL067 | isolation source: stool | host: Homo sapiens | place: USA
TCCCGCAGCACGTCAAAAAACTCGTCCACATCAAAAATGCCGCTGGGCTCCACCACCACCCGGTCGAACCCGCGCATAGCCATTGAGATGAGCTTGGTGCGCATCCGGCGCTGGTGGGTATCACAATCACACCCGCCGCTGATGGTCTCGATTTCGCAGCGTTCCCCCAGCAGATCCTGCACCAGCATGGCATCCACGTTCACAGCGCCAAAGTCGTTTTCCAGAATGCAGACATGATGCCCCTGTGCGGTCAGATACGCAGCATATCTGCGCAGGAACGTTGTCTTGCCCGCACCCAGAAAACCGGTGATGAGATCGACCTGTACCATACGTTCCTCCTTATGCGTGGTTGAAGCCCTTGCCGAACACCTCAGTGGTGCTCAGCATGGACATGAAGGCGTTCAGGTGCTGTTTGTGGATAAAATCCTGCAGCTGGTCGGCCTCGCGGCGGGTCAGGGTGGTGTAGATGATGTAGTGGGGCTTGTCGGTATACGCGCCGAAGCAGGGCGTATAGGTTGCGCCGCGCACCAGCTTGCGCATGACAAAATCACAGATTGGCTTCCTGTCGTCGCAGACGATGAGGATGGCCTTGCACATCTTGATCTTTTCCAGCACGGCATCAATGACCAGCGATTTCACGGTCAGACCCACGAAGGAATAGAGGGCGGTGTACAGGTCGAACACAAAGCAGGCCGCAATGACCATGAACAGGTCAGTCAGGAACAGCGCCACTGCCACGTTGTGGATGTGGGTATACTTTTCCACAATGAGGGCAATGACATCCGTGCCGCCGGAGGAAGCGCCCACATTGAACAGCAGAGCCGACGCAATGGCCGGCAGGGCAATGGCAAACAGCAGGTCGAGCATGGGCTGGTCGCTCAAGGGGCCGCGCAGGGGGCAGATCTTTTCCAGCACCATCAGCTCCAGCGACATGACCACAGTGGCATAGCCGGTGGTCATGGCAAACTTTTTGCCCAGAAAGATCAGGCCCACCCCCAGCAGGATCATGTTGGCCGCCGAGGAAAAGGCCGAAGCCGACAGCGGGGTGAGCTTGGCCGCCAGCGCCGCCATACCGGTCACACCGCCAAAGACGAAGTTGTTGGGGAATTTGAAAAAGTACACACCCACCGACATGATGGAAATGCTCAACGTGATCATTGCATACTGCTTGACATATTCAATGACCTTGTTCTGCATGGGAGATTCCGCGTTCGTATCCATAAAATTTACCGTTCAATACTCCTTTTTTGTGTTCCGCAGCCCAAACAGACAGGCTGTACCGGAAATATTGTAACACGGAACGCCCCGGGGTCAAGGGCAAATTCCACACACGCCGTCTTTTGCGGGTGAAAACTGTCAACTCCACCAAAATTCTTCCTCAAATTTCAGCGGTTCTCCCATCGGGAACTGTTCTCTCACATGTCTCAGCTGAAACGGCTTGCCAACAAGCTGCGCAATACCTTTGGCTGACACACAAACGCGGCCCCGGAGAGTTTTCCTTTTCTCCGGGGCCGCGTTCTGTTCCGGCTCAGCCGAACAGCTTTTTTGTGTTGTGGGTGTAGACCGAGAGCACCAGGCCCACACAGATGTACAGCATCAGCACCGAGCTGCCGCCCGCCGAATAGAACGGCAGGGTGACACCGATCACGGGCAGGACGCGCAGGTTCATGCCCACGTTCACGGCGATCTGGGCCATCAGAGCGCCGCCGATGCCGGCGCAGATGAAGGTGCCCAGCAGATCCTCGCTGCGGGCACCGGTGAGGAAGGTCTTGATGACCAGTGCGAAGAGCACGCCCAGCACCACACAGCAGCCCACAAAGCCCGCCGCGTTGCCGATCCAGCTCAGGATGAAATCGTTGTGGGCGTTGGGCACGCTGTAATAACTGCCGCCAAATAGCCCATTGCCAAAGATGCCGCCCGAGCCCAGCGCGATCTCGCCGCGCTGCTGCTGGTAGATGATGTTCTTCCAGATGGTCTCGCTGGGGGCCCAGCCGGTTTTGTTATCGGGATCGATGACAGCAAGGATACGGTACCACTGGTATCCCTTGCCGATCTTATCGCTGAAAAAGGCGAACGCCGTCGCCATGGCCACTGCCGCCGCCGAGACTGCCCCCAGGATATACTTCCAGCTCAGGCCCGCCGCAAACATCATGCAGCAGCCGATGATGGCATAGATGATGGCGGTGCCGTCGTCGCCCTGAACATGGATGATGAGGATGGGCACTGCCAGATGCAGCAGCAGCTTGCCCAGCTCCTTTGGCTCGTTGAGCCGGGTGCGCACATTGTTCAGGTGCATGGCAAAGGTCAGGATAAAGCTGATCTTGGCCAGCTCTGTGGGCTGCAGGGTAAAACCTCCCAGCTTGTACCAGGAATAGTTGTCGGTATCACCCGCGTTGTAGCCGATGGTCAGCGGGCCGATGCTCACATTGCGCAGCACCAGCGTGGGCAGCACCATGCCCCAGGTCAGGGCCACGTGCACCGGCCACACCTTCACCAGGCTGCGGTAATCAATATTAGACAGCAGCACCGCAATGACCAGCCCGATGAGGGCTGCACCTGCCTGCACCGCCGCCCGGCGGTAATCGCCCAGACCGGTGATCTGGCCTGTGATCTCATCCACGGCAAAGCCATTGCCCTGCTTGGCTGCCCAGCTCGAAAGTGCTGTCACAGCCATCACGCTGCTGAAGATGCACAGCAGCAGGTAAGTTTTATCGGTGCGCTTGAAGTAGCGCCGAATGTTTTCCAAACGAAAACACCTCTTTCTTTCATTGGATTGCCCGCTCAGGTCTGCTTCGCTCGTCCGCAATGCCGGAGAGGGCGTATACTACTCCATTATGTAATATAAGTATACCGCACCGCCCTTTTTTGCGCAAGATTGCGGAAGTTTTTTCCACAGATCTTTTCATCCTGTGACAACTCTGCAAAATATTTGCCGCAGCCTTGACAAAGCCCCCTCCACCTTCTAAAATGGAAGCAGGAGACCTGCTTTTTCGGCAGGATTTTTCCGGAGGAACTTCCAAGATGAAAACAAACTCTCATCGCTTTCTGTGCGCGCTCTGTGCACTGACTGTTTTTATTTCCGCGCTCTTCCCTGCTTCTGCTTTTGCCGCACAGGCAGCCGACACCGTGGCCCAGACCACGCTGACCACTGCCGATGCTCAGGAGATGCAGCAGGCCGACAGTGCTGTGACCGCCCTGACCGGCAGCGACGCTTACGCTGAGATGACCCGTGCCCAGCGGCTGGATGCCGCCGTGGCACAGCTGCAGCAGCTGGCCGAGGAAGGGCTTGTTTCGGCGCGCTCTCTCCATGTGGACGAAGAAAACGGCATGGTCAGCTTTGCCTACAGCTGCGGCGCGCTGGGCGGCGTTCTGGTGGAGGACCCGGACGAAGAGAATACTCCCTTCGCCCCTTCCGAACTGCCCGCTGTGGATCTGCACGAAATGTCCAACGCCCCACAGGGTGATCTGGGCAGCGCCATGATCTACTACGCCTTTGACAACACCGTGAACAGCTCCCGCTACCCGTACTACTCCTATATGAAGGGCTTCTGGACCGCGATGGGCCTGCACACCCGCATCGATAGCACAGTCACCGTCTCTGACCTGAAGCGGATGAACGATTACGGGCTGTGTATTCTCAGTGCCCACGGCTCCTACTACACCTACACCTCCGGTTTTCTGTTCAAACAGACCCGTACCGAGCCGGTCATCCTGCTGACAGAGGAATCGGATTTCTACAAGGACCTCTACTACGGCATCGATCTGCTGACCCACCGGGTCATCAAGATCAACGGCCTGTACTGCATCACGCCCAGCTTTTTCCAGGCGGCATACCGGGGCGGCCAGCTCAAGGACACCGTAGTGCTCTCCGAGACCTGTGAGTTCCTTGGCGTGAGCGGCAGTCTGGATACCTCCATGGCCGATGCCCTGCTGGCCGGTGGTGCCAAAGCAGTGGCAGGCTATGTGAACAACGTCTACACCGTGTATTCCCGCAGTATGCTGTGGGATACCGTCAACCACCTGATCCTGGGCCAGACCCTGCAGGAATCCGTTCAGCACTCCATGGATACCTATGGTGCGGATGATCTGGTCTGGTATAACGCGCAGGGCGGCAAGCGCCCCCATGCGGCGGCAGCTTACCCGCTGCTGTTCGGTGATGTTGGGGTCCGGCTGATCGAACCGAACGCGGCACCTGCCCCACAGGATGTACAGCAGGCCGCTTGAGCGTTGCACTTTTGCTCGATTTATATTATACTGGGGGATGGCAGAAGCTTCTGTCATCCCTTTTGATTTACGGATCAAACCTCTCTGTCTGCTTCGCAGACAGCTGGCAAAACGGGAAAGTTCAAGCTTCAAGATGAAGGAGCATTGTATGGCTGAATATATCACACATTCCAGAGAAGAGACCGTTGCGCTGGGCCGGAAGCTGGCGGCAGTGCTGCCGGACGGGGCCTTGATTGCCTTCACCGGCGGTCTGGGCGCGGGCAAGACCGCCTTTTGTGAGGGCCTGGCCGAGGGGCTGGGCTGCACCGACCCGGTCAGCAGCCCCACCTTTGCCATCGTCAACTATTACCGCGGCCCCCGCCCGCTGGCCCACTTCGACCTCTACCGCATCTCCACCGAGAACGACCTGTGTGCCGCCGGTTTTTACGATTATCTGGATCAGGGTGCCATTGTGGCCGCTGAGTGGAGCGAAAACTTCGCCGACCTGCTGGCCCCGGAAAACCCGATCCACATCAACATTGACCGGGTGGATGACACCACCCGCCGCATCACCATCGAGGGGGTCAGCGTATGAATATCTTAGCCGTAGACACCGCCGGTAAAACACTGGGCGTGGCCCTGCTGCAGGACGACCGCCTGAAGTACGAGTGCTATCTGGACGGCGGCATGACCCACAGCGAGACCCTGATGCCGCTGGTGGATCACTGCCTGAAGCTGTGCGGCCTGACCTGTGCAGACATCGACCTGTTCGGTGTGAACGCAGGCCCCGGCAGCTTTACCGGCTTGCGCATCGGGCTGGCCGCCGTCAAGGGGCTGGCTTTCCCCCGCGAAACCCTCTGCGCCCCGGTCTCCACACTGGAAGCGCTGGCCGCTGCCCACACCGGCGAGGGCACCGTGCTCTGCGCGCTGGATGCCCGCCGCGCCCAGGTGTACAGCGCTGCTTTTGACCTGGCCACCCACACCCGCCTGCTGGATGATGATGCCCGGGCTGTGGCTGACCTTGCCCAATTTGTAGAAAATTGCAAAAAGCCCCTGTTTTTTGTTGGTGATGGCGCATCTCTGTGCTATAATAAATACAGCAATGTTCCGGGCGTGCTCACTGTTCCGCCGGAGCTGCGGGGCGGCCGGGCCGCTGCCGTGGCCCTGGTGGCCAAGCAGATGGCCCAGCGGGGCGAAGCCGTTCTGCCCGAGGCCCTGCTGCCGGATTATCACCGCCTGAGCCAGGCCGAGCGGGAACGCGCCGAACGCCTTGCTGCCGAGGCCGCTGCCCGGAACAACGATACGGAAAACGGAAAGGATTGAAATTTCTCATGGCAAAACCCATTGCGCTTGCCGCCGACCATGGCGGTTTTGAACTGAAGGAAGCCGTCAAGGCTCATCTGGACGAGCTGGGGCTGGAGTATATCGACTTTGGCACCCACAGCACTGCCAGCGTGGATTACCCCGACATGGCACTGCCTGCCTGTGACGCTGTGGTCAGCGGCCAGTGCGACAAAGCCCTGCTGTTCTGCGGCACCGGTGTCGGCATCAGCATGGCCGCCAACAAGGTCAAGGGCATCCGCGCCTGCTGCTGCTCCGACAGCTTCAGCTGCGAGTACCCCCGCCGCCACAACGATGCCAACGCCCTGTGCATGGGTGGCCGCGTTGTCGGCCCCGGCCTTGCCTGCCAGCTGGTGGATCTGTTCCTGAACACCCCGTTTGAGGGCGGCCGCCACGAAAAGCGCATTGCAAAACTGATGGCAATCGAAACCCGATAAACATAAAAAGGAGCGTGTATTTATGACCCCTATGATCGTTGAGCATCCCCTGCTGCAGCACAAGCTGAGCATCCTGCGCAACAAGCAGACCGGTACCAAGGAGTTCCGTGATCTGGTCGGCGAGATCGCAACCCTGCTGTGCTACGAGGCCACCCGTGACCTGCCCATGGAGGAGGTCGAGATCGAGACCCCCATCACCATGGCAAAGACCAAGGTGCTGGCAGGCCGCAAGCTGGCTCTGGTTCCCATCCTGCGTGCAGGCATGGGTATGCTGGACGGTATGCTGACCCTGCTGCCTGCTGCAAAGGTCGGCTTCATCGGCCTGTACCGCAACGAGGAGACCCTACAGCCCGTGGAATACTTCTGCAAGCTGCCCCAGGATATCGCCGAACGTGACGTTCTGGTTCTGGATCCCATGCTGGCAACCGGCGGCAGCGCCATTGATGCCATTACCCAGATCAAGAAGCACGGCGCAAAGCGCATCAAGTTCATCGGTCTGATCGCTGCTCCGGAAGGCATTGAGGCCCTGCACAAGGCTCACCCCGATGTTGACATCTACCTGGGCGCTAAGGACGACCACCTGAACGAGAACGGCTACATCGTTCCCGGACTGGGCGATGCCGGCGACCGCATCTACGGCACGAAGTAAATCTGAATCAACAAAAAGTGGACGGTTCACACGAACCGCCCACTTTTTGTTTACTCAGATATTACCGCCCGCGGCCACCGCCGCCGCCATGGAAGGAGCCGCCGCCTGCGTGGAAGCTGCCGCCCCCGCCAAAGCTGCCGCCGGAGCGTCCGCCGCCCATGCCGCCGCCAAAAGAACCACCGCCGAAGCCGCCGCCCCCACGGGGAGGACGCGGCCCGCCGCCGCGGGGCGGTCTGGGGCCACGGGGGCCGCCGGGGCCCCAATCATCATACGGAGGTCTGCGCCGCCGTCTGCTGCCCAGGCCGTAGCCCAGCCCGAAACCGAAGAAGGGGCCAAACCCGCCGCCGCCAAAGCCGCGCCGGATGCCGCCGAAGATGGAGGTCAGGGCAAACACCACGATCACCACTGCCAGAAGGGTGAGGAAGGGCGATTGATAGGATGCTGCCGGGGCCTCATAGTAATCATTTCCGTTGTTATAACCATCCGTATTGCCGTTACTGACCGTGCCGGTGGTCCCGCTCAGGGTCACACCGTAGAGATCGGCAATGGTGCTGGCCACATTGTTGGCACAGGTGGTCACAGCCGCGTCATAATCGCCCGCCGCGAAGGAATCCTCCATGGTCTGAGCAATGGCGCTGGCCTGCTTTTCCAGCGTGGTATTGCGGAAGCCGTCACCGGTGGCAAGGTAATAGTCGCCATCGGCGTACTGCTGGGACTGCATGACCAGCAGGATCAGCACACCGTTGTTTTTGCTGGAGCTGCCCAGCCCCCAGGTGTTGGCGGCCTGCACGGCGTAATCCTCCGTGGATAAACTTCCCGTATAATCCACAGTCAATACGCCGATCTGTGCACCCTCGCACTGCTGGGTGAGCTGTGCATTCAGGTTCTCAATGGCCGTTTTGGTGCTGCTGCTCAGGATGTTGGCATCATCCACCACGCACTGACTGCTGGGCAGATCGGGCAGCTGGGCCTTGGTGGCCGCAAAGGCGGCGGGCACCAGAGCCGTCAGGCTGACGGTCAGCACCACGAACAGGGCGCAGATGCGGGCGGCAAATCGTTTCATCGTTTTCATGCGAAGGGTTCCACCTCCTGTACGCCGAACAGCCTGCCCAGCATACTGGCCGGGAAGCCGCCGACATCGTTCTGATACTCATACACTGCATCATTGTACTGCAGATTACCAATGATGGTGTCTGCGCTGTTGAACTGGCCGTACTGGCCCTGCACTGCCCCCATCTTCATGGGGTCAGCGGCCTGCTCCTGCATTTTTGCGTAGAGCTGGTCGATCACAGTGCCCAAAGCCTCATTGGCCTGATAGAGGGCGTGCATGGCACTGCCCTGATAATAGGGCAGCGAGGTCAGGGACTGCTTTTTGCTGCCGTTCTGCACTGCTTCCAGGCAGGCAGAGAAATCATCCAGCGCTGCCTGTGCGGCCTGCACCTCGGCGCTGTCAGCCCCCAGCGTGTTTGCGCCGGTGGTGATGATATTTGCCGCCGTGTTGGCACGGGTGGTCAGCTCCTCGCTCAGGGCATAACCGTTGTCGGCCGAAACGCCGGTGGTGAACCACTGGCGGGCCTCGTTATACCTCCCCCTGACCTTGGCACCGCCAAAGCCCACGAACGCCGCCAGCATGACCACCACGCTCAGCACAAGGGCTGTGCCCTGCTTTGCCAGTGCGGCGGGCAGCGCCTTTTCCAGCCCGGCCAGCTTCTGCTGCAAGGGGGTCAGGCGCACTGCCTCGGTGTCCGGGCGCTTTGCCTCGCGGTAGCTGCCGCTGTCAAAGCCGCCGGGCGTTTGATTCTGTTCTCTGGAAAAATCAGCGTTTGCCATTTCAGCTCCGGATCTCCATCATTTTCTGTTTCAGCTCGTCTTCGATGCGGGTCAGCTCCTGCTCGGCAGCCACACGCTTTGCGCGGCCCTCGGTCTGGATCTTGTTCAGCTCGTCCAGGGTCTCGATCAGGCTCTTGTTGGTCTGCTGCAGGGTCTCGATGTCCACCACGCCGCGCTGGGACTCCTTGGCCGTCTCGATGGTGCCCATCTTGAGAGCGTCAGCGTTCTTCTTCAGCAGCTCGTTGGTCATGTCGGTGACGGCACGCTCGGCCTGCATGGCCTTCTGAGTGTGAGCCAGACCCAGCGCCAGCACCATCTGGTTCTTCCACAGCGGGATGGTGTTGACGATGGTGGACTGGATCTTCTCAGCCATCATGGTGTTGTTGTTCTGCAGCAGGCGGATCTGGGGGCCCATCTGCAGGCTGATGTTCCGGGTCAGCTCCAGATCGTACAACTTTTTCTCAAAGCGCTCGCACTGGTCTGCCAGGTCGCGGGCGGCCTGAGCATCCTCGGGCAGGCCGGACTGCTTGGCCTTGTCCATGGCCTGCTGCAGCTCGTTTGCACGGACCTCTGCCAGCTTTTTCTTGCCGGCCAGGATATACATGCTCAGCTCCTTGAAGTAGGCCATGTTCAGCTCGTACATCTTATCCAGCATGGCGATGTCTTTCAGCAGCTGGACCTGATGGCCCTCCAGCATAGACTGGATGTTCTCCACGTTGGTCTCGGCCTTGTTGTACTTGGTCTTCAGGTTGTCCAGCTCATTGCCCTTCTTTTTGAAGAAGCCCAGAATGCCCTTCTGCTGCTCCTCATTGGCATCAAAGTTCTTCAGCTCCCCGATGAGGTTGGTGATCATATCGCCCACCTCGCCCAGATCCTTGGTGGACACCTTGGCCAGAGCAGCCTCGGAGAAATCGCCGATCTTCTTCTGGCAGGCGGAGCCATACTGCAGCACCTGCTGGCTGTTGGTGATATCGATCTTTTCCGCAAAGGAATCCACCATTGCCTGCTCCTCGGGGGTCAGCTGCACCTCCGGCTGCTGGGCCGCAGGGGCGGGCTCAGGCTTTTTCTCTTCGGCTGCCTCCGGGGTGGGGTCCAGCGTCAGGGTGGGCACTGCAGGAGCATCGAGATCGAAGTTCAAAGTGTTGTTGTCAGCCATTGTTGATTCCATCCTTTCCAATTACGACAGCGCCTGCCGCCTATCGGCGTGCGCTATTTTCTAACCGGTTTGCCAAGGGCTCCCCCTTCGGGGGAGCTGGCAAAGCCGTCAGGCTTTGACTGAGAGGGTTGTTACAATCCCTGCCCTTTCAGCATATTCTGCAAAACGGTCAGGTCTGCCGAGAGGTCCATGCTCTCGGCAGCATACAGGGCATCCAGCTGATTTTCAAATGCCGTGGCAATGGAGGCTGCGTTGTGTTCCACCTCCGCGCGGATGGAGGCGGCATTCTCGCCCCGCACCCCCTGCTTTGCCAGCTTGGCGTACTGCTGCAGCACGTTCACGGCATCGGGCAGATAGTAATTGGCAAACCGCCGCACCTGCTTTGCCTTGGCGGGGGTGGCTTCCACCGTTTCCACAATGGAGCGGCCTGCCTTTTCCATCCGGGCCATGGCGGCGGAGAGCTGCGGGTCCGGCAGGGCTTCGTTCAGGGCATGGAGGGTGTCCAGCTGCTGCTGCATCTCGGTCAGCATGGCATCCACATCGTCCACACCGGTATGGAAGGGCACTTCCGTCTCCACCACCCGGGGCGGGCAGATCTTTTTGGCCCCGGCAAAGGCCAGCACAGCCGCGCCCAGCGCCGCCAGCAGTGCCCACAGCCGATAGACCGGAAGCACGGCACACAGCACCACAAATGCCAGCGCCGCCGCGTAGTACGGCAGGACACTGGGCTTCCGGGTGCGAATGATCTTGCTCATGGGTTCCTCCTTTTCCGGGAGCTGCGCCCCCTGTATCTTCCATAATAAATCCTTTTCCAGCGGGGCGCAAGCGTTTCACGAATTATTTACAGGTTTGAAATCGAAATGTCAAACCTCTCAGGTGCTTGCGCGCCAACTCCCCTCATAGGGGGCAGATCAGGTAAGTCCGCGCGGCATTCAAGGCAGAATCCAGTTCGACAATTCTTTCTGCCAGATCTCCCGTAATTTTTCCGGCCTGCAGGCGGCATTGGCGGGGCTGGTGCTGGGCAGCCTGACCGCCGGGATGCCGCTGACCGGCTCGAGATACTTTGTATAGATCTTATATGCCGTGGCCCCGTTGCAAAAAACAGCCTCAATGGGCGCTTTTGCCAGCAGACCGGCAATATCATTGGGCCCCACGTCCCGGATGGACGCATCCGACGCACCGGTGATGGTACAGCTTTCCAGCGTATCCCACAGGGCCAGCCCGTGGCGCAGGATAATCTGCTTTTTTGCTTCGATGTCCTCCCGGGCGGGCACAGGCTCCCCGGTCAGGGCCGCCAGCATGGGCCAGAAGCGGTTTTGCGGGTGGCCGTAGTAGAAGGACATTTCCCGGCTCTTGGGGCTGGGCCAGGTGCCCAGGATCAGCGCCCGGCTGTGTTCATTGTAGACCGGTGCAAAGCTCACTGCTTTTCCTCCGCAGCTTCCATCTGGCCCCAGGGAGAGCCAAGTTCATGGCCCGAGGGCTCCGCACGGGGGCCGTTGAACCACAGCTCCTCAATGAGGGCGGCAAGGCCGTCCTCCCGCACATCCCCGATGATGCGGTCTGCGGCTTCCTTGGCATCGTCCGAGCCGTTGGCCATGCAGCAGCCCAGTCCTGCCGCCTTCAGCATTCCCACATCATTGGCGGAATCGCCTGCCGAAACAGCATCGGCCAGCGTCAGGCCCACGGTTTCACACAGATCAGCCAGACCCACCCCCTTATCAATGCCCTCCCGGACGATATCATAGCAGTGCCAGCTGCCCTCCCGCACAGCACCCACCATCATAAAACGGAGGTTCAGGTGGCCGTACTTCCGGCTGAACGCCTCCAGCGCCTCATCGGGCAGGCAGGCAAAGGCGGCATGGGGCATATCGATGAGATGGCGGTCCTGATCCTCGCCGTCCTTGCAGGTCAGGCCGCTGCCGCTCAGCTGGGCGTAGAAATCCCGGAGGCTCTCGTATTCGCAGTAGGCATAGTAGCCATCCCGGAAATTGAACTGCAGAGGGTAGTTGTAATCCTCGCAGAAATCCACCAGGGCGTACATTTCCTCATTGGTCATCGGGTGCTCGGCGATGATCGCGCCGTCCCTGTCCACCACGCAGGCTCCGTTGTTGGTGATGGCGTAGTCGAACCGGATGCCGCCCAGCTGCTGCTTGTTGATCACGCAGTAGCCGCGGCCGGTGCTCAGCACAAATTTGCCGCCTGCGGCCTGCATCTTTTTCACGGCCTTGACCACCGCCGGGCGAGGGCAGGGCTCACCAAAGGGAACAAGGGTATTGTCGAAATCGCTTGCCAGAAGTTTATATTGCATAGTTGCTCCTATTTCAGCATCCTCACCCTCTCAGGCCGCTTCGCGTCCAGCTCTCCCAAAGGGAGAGCTTTTGACATAATCGGAAACTTCCCAAAGACTGTCAAGACCTCCCACTTTGGGGGAGGTGGCATCGCGCAAGCGATGACGGAGAGGGTGAACCATTTTATCGTTTTGATACTGTCTAGTATAACACAAAACGCCGCTCCGGGATATCCCGAAACGGCGTTTTGACTGAATATTTTACTTTAACCGAAAATGGCTACCATGATCTGGATCCCAACACCCACAGCCGCACCGGCAGCCCAGGTCAGGCCGGTGATAAAGAGGTTCTGCTTCCAGGAGGGGTTTGCCCGCCAGAGAACGGCCAGGCCCACGCCCGCGCCGGTGCACAGACCTGCCACCAGACTGGAAAAGCGGAGGGCTCCCTCCACATAGAGCTGGGTCAGCAGGACGCTGGCGGCACAGTTGGGGATCAGCCCCACCAGTGCGGCCACCACCGGCTGGAAGAAGCCCATCCGGCCCAGAGCGTCGGCAAAGACATCCTCGCCCACGCCCTCCACAATGAGGCCGAACACCAGACTGAACACAAAGATGAACACGAAAATCTCCAGCGTGTGGCGAAGGGCGGCTTTCCAGATGGGGGCGGGCTTGCCCTCCTCATCGCTGTGCTCCTCGTGGCAGTCGATCTCATCGGCGCTGCCGGTATAGCCGCCCCGCAGGCTCCTGGGCAGAACGCCCCGCAGGACAAAATCCAGCACCAGGCCCACCGCAATGGCGTAGAGCACCTTGATGACCATGAGCAGCACCAGCTTATCCCAGTAGGCAGGCATGGAGACCAGCAGCGGAACCGCTTCATCGCTGGTGGCGAGGAACACGGCCATCAGCGTGCCCAGGCTGATGACCCGGGACGCATAGAAATTGGACGCAATGGCAGAGAAACCGCACTGGGGCACACAGCCCAGCAGCGCCGCCGGAACAGAGCCCCAGCGTCCGCCGCCCGCCAGAATGGCTTCGATGCGCTCGCCGTGGCGGTTCTCCACATATTCAATGAACAGATAGGCCAAAAACAGGAAGGGCAGCATCTTGGCGGTGTCCACCAGAGATTCGCCCAGAACATCCAGAAACAATTCCATTTGATACTCCAAAAACAACTATAATGTGCTTTATTGCAGTAAATTGCAATCAATTTGCATTTTCGTGCAAGGGAGATTATACACGCTTCGGATGCAAATTGCAAGAGGAATTTGCAAAAAGTTTGCATTTTTGTTTTTGGGAGAACGAAAATGCCCTCTCCGTCAAGGCCGCAGGCCTTGCCAGCTCCCCCTTCGGGAGAGGTGGCAGCGCGTTCACGCTGACAGAGAGGGCGATTCATTTCAGATCAGATCTCGGCCAAAATCGCATCACCCATGGCGGTGCAGCCCAGGCAAGTGCAGCCTTCGCTCATGTTGTCTGCCGTGCGCAGGCCCTTGTCCAGCACCTTGTTCACAGCATTCTCAATGGCATCGGCTTCCTCAGTCATGCCAAAGGAGTAGCGCAGCATCATGGCGGCAGAGAGGATGCAGGCGGTGGGGTTGACGATATCCCTGCCCGCAATGTCGGGGGCCGAGCCGTGAATGGGCTCGTACAGGCCCCGGGTGCCATCACCCAAAGAGGAGGACGGGATCATGCCGATGGAGCCGGTGATCATGGAAGCCTCATCGGAGAGGATATCGCCGAACATATTCTCGGTGACGATGACATCGAACTGCGCGGGGTTCTTTACGATCTGCATGGCACAGTTGTCCACGAACATCTCGCTGTACTCCACGTCCGGGTACTCGGCCTGCAGGCGGTGCATCACACTGCGCCACAGGCGGCTGGTATCCAGCACGTTGGCCTTATCCACACAGCAGAGCTTTTTGCGGCGTTTCTGGGCGGTCTCAAAGCCGATGCGGCCGATGCGCTCGATCTCGTGCTCAGAGTAGGGCATGGAATCGATGGCCTGCTTTTCGCCGCTGGCGAGGGTGTGGGTCTCGTGCTTGCCGAAATACACGCCGCCGATCAGCTCCCGCACGATGATGAAGTCAATGCCCTGTGCCACGATCTCAGGCTTCAGGGGGCTGGCCGGGGCCAGCTGGGGCCAGATCTTGGCGGGGCGGTTGTTGGAGTACAGGCCCATGCCCGCGCGCAGGCGCAGCAGGCCCTTTTCCGGGCGCTGCTCACCGGGCAGGCCCTCCCACTTGGGGCCGCCCACGGCACCCAGCAGGACACTGTCGGCAGCAAGGCACTTGTCCAGCTCATGCTGGGGCAGCGGGTCGCCGTACTTGTCAATGGCTTCGCCGCCCATGGCGGCATCGGTATAGTGGAAGGTGTGGCCGTACTTTTCAGCCACCTTATCAAGCACCCGGATGGTCTGTTTCACGATCTCGGGGCTGGAGCAGTCGCCCCAGATGACAGCAATGTTTTTTTCCATAGTTCTAAATTCTCCTCAACAGCTTCTTACCCAAACCCCTCAGTCGCTTGCGCGACAGCTCCCCTAGTATGGGGAGCCCTTGGCATAAAGGGGAACTCGCAGAGCTTTCCGCAACGCCAGAGCCGCCCCTACTAGGGGCGGTGGCAATGCGAAGCATTGACGGTGGGGTTTCTCCCCTTACTGCGGGCAATGGGTCCCGGGCAGGGGCAGCTGGGCTGCCCGCACCTCCTGCGGGGGCTTCTGCATGTGCTGGTGCATCCCGCCGCGCTCCAGGGCGGTCACGCCGGTGCGGCACTGCTCAAGGATCTTGTAATCTGCCAGGATCTTGAGGAACGCGTCCACCTTTTCGGGGCGGCCGGTCAGCTCCAGCACCATGCTGTCGGGCGAAAGATCAATGATCTTTGCCTTGTAGATGCTGGCGATCTCCCGCAGCTCACTGCGGTTGTGGACATCGGCAGCCACCTTGAGCAGCAGCAGCTCCCGCTCCAGCGAGTTCTCGTGGTCCAGCACGAACACCTGCCGGGTCACTTCCAGCCGCTCGGTCTGGAGGATGAGCTGGCTCAGCGCCTTTTCATCGCTGGTGATGGTCACGGTGATGCGGCTGACCGCCGGGTCGTTGGTGGCGGACACCGTCAGGCTGTCGATATTGAAGCCGCGGCGGCAGAACAGGTTGGACACCCGGGCCAGAACACCGCTCTGGTTGTCCACCAGCAGACTGATGACTCTGCGTTTGGATTCCATGGGTCAGTCCTCCTTATTCCATGATGATATCATTGATGTCGCCGCCGCCGGGGATCATGGGCAGGACCTTTTCGTCCTTGTCGATGATGCACTCGATCCAGGTGGGACCCTTCTGCTTGAGGGCATCGGCAAATGCGGCCTGGAACTCGGGGAGGTTGGTGCAGCGGTAGCCCTTCAGGCCAAAGCCGTCCGCCAGCTTGACAAAGTCGGTGCGGCGGTGGGGGTCGGTCTGGGAGTAGCGCTTTTCGTAGAAAGTGGTCTGCCACTGGCGCACCATGCCCAGCACGGAGTTGTTGAAGATGACCGTGATGATGGGCAGCTCATAGCTGACAGCGGTGCAGGCCTCGTTGAGGTTCATGTGGAAGGAACCGTCGCCCGTGAACATGACCACCCGCTGCTCCCGGCCCAGCGCCATCTGCGCGCCGATGGCCGCGCCATAGCCAAAGCCCATGGTGCCCAGGCCGCCGCTGGTGATAAAGCCGCGGCTCTTGGTGTGGCGGATGTACTGGGCCGCCCACATCTGGTGCTGGCCCACGTCGGTGACATACACGGCCTCAGGGCCGCACTGGCTGCACACCTCGCCGATGACCTGATGGGGCATCAGGCGGGTGGGGTCGGACACAGGGTGGTAATCCTGCGCCTGCCACTCGTGGATCATCTTCATCCAGTCGGGGTGCTTCTTCTCCTCAATGAGGGGGAGCATCCCGCTCAGGACATAGCAGACATCACCGGCAATGGCAAGATCCACATCCACGTTCTTGCCCAGCTCACTGGGGTCGATATCGATCTGGATGATGGTGGCGTTCTTGGCAAAGGTCTTGGGGTTCAGGGCCACGCGGTCAGAAAAGCGGGTGCCCAGTGCGATCAGCACGTCACAGTCCGCGACCGCCCGGTTGGAGGTGTAGCAGCCGTGCATTCCGACCATGCCGATGTTCATCGGGTCACCGTAGGGCACAACGCCTGCGGCCATCAGAGTATAGGTGGCGGGGATCTCCGCCTTGTGGATCAGGTCACGCAGGGGCTGGCAGGAAGCCGCGCTCCGCACTCCGCCGCCAAAATAGACCAGCGGGCGCTTGGCCGCGTTGATGATATCGGCGGCCCACTTGACCTGCTGTTCGTCGTAGGTGGTCACGGTGCGGATCTGCTCCGGCTGCTTGGGGGTGAACTCACAGACAGCAGCGGTGACATCCTTGGGGATATCCACCAGCACCGGGCCCTTGCGGCCGCTCTGCGCAATGCGGAACGCTGCACGCATGGTATCGGCCAGCTCTTCTACCTTGCGCACCGTGAAGTTGTGCTTGGTGATGGGCATCGTGATGCCCTCGATGTACGCCTCCTGAAAGCTGTCCTTGCCCAGACCGGGGGTCGGCACATTGCCGGTAAAGGCGACCATGGGCACGGAGTCCATGTAGGCAGTGGCAATGCCGGTGACCAGATTGGTGGCACCCGGGCCGCTGGTGGCCAGCACCACGCCGGTGCGGCCCGTTGCGCGGGCATAGCCATCGGCCGCATGAGAAGCGCCCTGCTCGTGGGCGGTCAGCACATGGTGGATGCGGTCAGAATTCTTATACAGCTCGTCGTACAGGTTCAGCACAGCACCGCCGGGGTAGCCGAAGATGGTGTCCACGCCCTGTTCGCAGAGGACTTCAACAAAAATTTGCGAACCATTCAACTGCATGGTAAGTTGCTCCTGTTCCTTTTCCTCTTACACTCTCAACAAAATTTCCCTCAGACACGTCACTTTTCGCATCTTGCATTCCAATTTGAACGTTGGGTCAATTATACTATAAATCGGGCCTTTGTCAATCGACGATTTGTAAAGTGAATCAGCCGAAAGATGAAGATAATTGAACACGCCCTTGCTAAGCGCCTTTTCCAAGAGTATAATCAATTCTACACTGTTATAAAAATAAACAGCCTTCTGACCGGCCTGCCAATGGCTCCCCCTTTGGGGGAGCTGGCGCGGCGCGCCTGAGAGGGCAAGGCCGTTAAAAAGAGAGGATTTTCCTATGCAACTTTGTGAATGGAACGCCCGGCTCCACGGGCTTGTTGTTTTCCGTGCCCTGCTGGGCGACCCCGTTGTGGCAAAGCTGGCAGCGCTGACCGACCGGCTGGAAGCGGCTGACGATACCATCGCCTCCCTGTGCGATGCTGTGGCTGCCTTTGAAGCCGCCCTGTTTGCCCACACCACCAATCTGGGCGATTATCTTTCCAACGCCGTGCTGGAGACCGAGACCTTCTGTGTGCGGCAGGCCGCCGCGGGCCAGCTCTCCCCTGTGATGGAGGCCGCCCTGAACAGTGAGCTGAACTTTTTGCAGAAGCTCTGCGGCCTGACGCTGGACACGCTGCTGGAAGCCGCCGATCGGCAGAGTCGGGAGCTGGCGTTCCTGCCCCGTTGGGAGGCAAGGCAGCTCGACCTGACCGCCGCCTACAACCAGCGGATGCGGGAAGCCGGGAAGAAGGGCTACGGCATGTTTGCCAAGCACCATGTGTTCACGGTGGAGAATGGCCAGCTGGTGCCCGTGAAGTACCCCGACCCCCAGAAGCTCAGCGAGCTGCCGGGCTACGAGAAGGAGCGGGAAAAGGTCATTGCCAACACCCGCGCCCTGCTGGCCGGTTCCCCCGCCAACAATGTTCTGCTCTACGGCGATGCCGGCACCGGCAAATCCAGCACGGTCAAGGCCATTGCCAATGAGTACGCCGCCGACGGCCTGCGGCTGGTGGAGGTCAAGAAGAACCAGCTCTACCAGATCCCCGACCTGATGGATCAGCTGGCGGCCAACCCCCTCAAGTTCATCCTCTTCATCGATGACCTGAGCTTTTCCTCCAACGACGATAACTTTGCCGCCCTGAAAGCCATCCTTGAGGGCAGCGTGGGCGGCCGGGCCCGGAACATTGCGGTGTACGCCACCTCCAACCGCCGCCACCTCATCAAGGAGACCCTGACCGACCGCACCGGCGACGACATCCACGAAGCCGACACCCGGCAGGAGCTGATGAGCCTTTCTGCCCGGTTCGGCCTGACTGTCACCTTCCAGCGGCCCGAGAAAGCCCGCTTTGCCGCCATTCTGGAAGAGCTGGCAAAACAGCACCACATCCAGATGCCCATGGAAGAGCTGCTGGTCAAGGCCGAGGCCTTCGCCATCCGCGCCGGCGGCCGCAGCCCCCGCGTGGCCAAACAGTTCATCGAACAGTGCGAGAGCGGCGTGCAGAAATAATGTTTGCTTTTTCGTTTTTATGGATAAGAAAAAGCGCTGTGCAGTGAGATGATTGCACGGCGCTTTTTGCTGTTTTGAAAGAAAACTGCCGCCGCAGGCGGCGGATGAGGCAGTCAGAAAATCAAACGCGCTCGGCCACCAGCTGGAAGCCCTCTTTGGTGAGCTCCTGCCGGATCTGCTCGATCTGGGCATGGTCACGGGTCTCCAGCGCCAGCTTGAGGAAGCAGCTGGAGATGGGCATGTTGGGGTCAGAGCCGTCGTGCAGGACGGAGACCACATTGCTGCCGCAGCGGGAAACGATGGCGGCCACCCGCTCCAGCTGGCCGGGCTTATCCTCCAGCGCGATGGTCAGGTTGGCCTTGCGGCCGCTCATCACCAGACCACGGGTGATGACGCGGTTGAGGATGTTCACATCGATGTTTCCGCCGGAGATCAGGCAGACCACCTTTTTGCCCTCAATGGGCAGCTTGTGGAACAGCGCCGCTGCCACAGGCACCGCACCGGCCCCCTCGGCCACCAGCTTCTGGTTCTCCATCAGGGAGAGGATGGCGGCGGCGGTCTCGTCCTCGCTGACGGTCACGATGTCGTCCACATATTCCTCGCAGAGCTGATAGGTCAGTTCGCCGGGGGTCTTGACCTGAATGCCGTCCGCGAAGGTGGCCACATTTTTCAGGGTCTGATACTTGTGTTCATGCAGGCTGCGGTACATGCTGGGGGCACCCTCGGCCTGCACACCATAGACCTTGACCTCGGGGCGCAGGCTCTTGATGGCAAAGGCCACGCCGGAGATCAGGCCGCCGCCGCCCACGGGTACGATGACGGCATCCAGATCGGGCAGCTGGTCAAGGATCTCCAGACCGATGGTGCCCTGACCTGCAATGACCTGTTCGTCATCGTAGGGGTGGATGAAGGTCATGCCGGTCTCGGCCTGCAGCTCCACGGCCTTGTCGTGGGCATCATCATAGGTGCCGGGCACCAGACAGACCTCCGCGCCCAGGCTCTTGGTGTTTTCCACCTTCATAATGGGGGCACCGTCCGGCATACAGACGATGCTCCGGATGCCCCGGCGGGTGGCGGCCAGAGCCACGCCCTGTGCGTGGTTGCCGGCAGAGCAGGCGATCACGCCCTTTTCGCTCTCCTCCCTGGAGAGCTGGCTGATCTTATAATAGGCTCCCCGCACCTTGAAGCTGCCGGTCACCTGCAGGTTCTCGGTCTTGAGGTAGAGGCGGCAGTCCTTGGAGAGCTTGGGTGCTTCAATCAGGTCGGTCTTGCGGGCAACGTCCTTGAGCACAAAGGCGGCGTGGTAGATCTTATCCAGAGTCAGCATGACGATACTTCCTATCTTCTATCCTTGATTTTTGCATGTGAATATGCATCCCAGTATAAATTAGCAAAAGTATTTTGTCAAATGAACGTATTTCAACATTGTGTTTGCTGGGGTGACCGCCAATGGCTACGCCCGGGCAGGCGGCAGCCCTGCGGCCCGCTGCACGCTCCACCTGTTCCCATGCCGTGAGAGCGGTTTTCCCTGACCCAAAACGCCCCTCTCCGGCATCTGTGAGACCGGAGAGGGGCGTTCTCGTTTTTAACCTTTCATCGGCACAAATCCGACCAGATCCTTCACGACCTCGCCGCCGATGATGAGCCCGGCCACCGAGGGCACAAAGGCGTTGGAGCCGGGGACCGAGCGCCGGATGGTGCACTTGCGCTGGGTGCCCGGGGGGCAGATGCAGTGGTCCTTGCAGCTGATGGAATCATCCTCGATGGGGGTCATGGCAGGCTCTTTGGAGTAGACGACCTTCAGGTGCTTGATCCGCCGCTTGCGGCACTCGGTGCGCATCACCTTGGCCAACGGGCAGACGGAGGTCTTGTAGATATCCGTCACCTCAAAGCGTGTGGGGTCCATCTTGTTGCCTGCACCCATGGCGCAGATGATGGGGGTACCGGCCTCCTTGGCCTTGACCACCAGCGCGATCTTGCCGGTGACGGTGTCGATGGCATCCACCACATAGTCGTACTGGGTGAAATCGAACTGATCCTGCGTTTCCGGGGTGAAGAAGATCTTGTAGGTGGTGACCTTGATGTTGGGGTCGATCTCGTGGATACGCTGTTCGGCCACATCCACCTTGTACTGGCCCACGGTCTTGCGGGTGGCCACGATCTGGCGGTTCAGGTTGGTCAGGCAGACCTTGTCATCATCAATGAGGTCCAGCGCGCCCACACCGCTGCGTGCCAGCGCTTCCACCGTGTAGCCGCCCACGCCGCCAATGCCAAACACCGCCACACGGGAATTGTGCAGCTTTTCCATTGCTTCCTTACCCAGCAGCAGCTGGGTGCGGGAATATTGATCCTGCATAGATACTTGCTCCTCCATTTTACACTGTGCCGTTCATTTTACCGGTTCGGCACAGCTGCTTTCGTTTTGCTTTATCACTTTCCTGCAAAGCACCTGAGCGGTTTATTCGACCGCCACAATCGTGCCGCCCCCCAGCACAACATCCCCCTGATACAGCACCACGGCCTGACCGGGCGTGGGAGCACGCTGGGGCTGGTCAAATTCCAGCCGGAACCGTCCCTCTCCCGCCGGGTAGACGGTGGCCGCCTGCTCGGTCTGGTGGTAGCGGGTGCGGGCCGTGACCCGCAAGGGCGCGGTCAGCTCCGGGATGGCGATCCAGTTCACCTCGTCGGCATAGACAATGCGGTCGAACAGGTTCTCCTCCGGGCCCACCGTGACGGTGTTGGCCTGCATATCCTTGGCGCAGACATACACCGGCGCACCCATGGCAAGGCCAAGGCCCTTGCGTTGGCCGATGGTATACCGCACCGCACCGTTGTGGGTACCCACCTTTTTGCCGTTCTCGTCCAGAAAATCGCCTGCCGGGTAATGCTTGCCGGTGAAGTCCTCCATGAAGCGGGCGTAATCGCCGTCCGGCACAAAGCAGATATCCTGGCTGTCGTGCTTGCGGGCGTTGATGAAATGCTGCTTTTCCGCGATCTCACGCACTTCGGTCTTGTGCAGCCCCCCCAGCGGCAGGCGCACATGGGCCAGCTGCTCCTGGGTCAGGTTATAGAGCACATAGCTCTGATCCTTGCCCTCGTCCAGCCCCTTTTTCAGCAGCCAGCGGCCGGTGGCCTCGTCCTGCTCCACCCGGGCGTAGTGGCCCGTGACCACATAGTCCAGCCCGTGGGCCTCGGCCCAGCGGAGCAGGTGGTCGAACTTCATATACTTGTTGCAGTCGATGCAGGGGTTGGGCGTGCCGCCCATCTCATACACCCGGATGAATTTTTCGATGATCTTCTCCCGGAAGTCGGCGGTGAAATCCAGCACCTCATAGGGGATATCCATCGCAAAGGCCACCTCGGCGGCATCTTCGATATCCTTTTCGGAGCAGCAGGTGTGGAAACCGGACTGCCCCAGCGTCTCGTTGCGGGTGAGCCGCATGGTGATGCCGGTGCAGTCATACCCTGCCTGCTGCATCAGCCATGCCGCCACCGAGCTGTCCACACCGCCGCTCATGGCGATGAGTGCCCCGGGGCGCTTCGTGTTCTGTGCTTCTGTCATATCGTCCCTCATTCAATAACACACTAAAACAGTAGTATAATACTACCGCAGCTTCTTTCTCTTGTCAAGACGCAGAAAATCGAGCCGCCGCTGCCAGCAGCGCGTCTTTTTCATTGGGTGTCTGCCCGGTGATGACGGCCTCCAGCAGGGCGTTCAGCACCTGCCGCAGGCCCGGGCCGGGTCTGACCCCCGCCGCCATCAGGTCACGGCCATTCACGGCCAGCTGGCTCACCCGGCAACAGGCATTTTCTGCTGTCAGCCGCTCCGCCTCGGCCCGCAGGGCAGCAAAGGCCACGGCCTGTTCCGGATGCCGGGCACTGCAAAGGGCAGTCAGGCGCTGGATCGTCGGCAGCTCATAGCGGCCCAAAAGACGTTTGGCCTGTACGGTCAGCGTGGTGTTGGGGGTGCCGGGAGTTTCTCCAAGGACCGTCCGCTGGGGTGGGACCCTGTTGCCGCAGGCAATAGGGCGGGCGATGGAATGGC
>OLBC01000181.1_pt1 | contig 14780 bp, 28 predicted proteins | sample 1607531 | NCBI WGS metagenome assembly OLBC01 (sample SAMN02674605, study PRJEB24791) | human gut metagenome, SKBSTL067 | isolation source: stool | host: Homo sapiens | place: USA
GAACTCGCGACCAAGCGGTTATGAGCCGCCAGCTCTGACCAACTGAGCTACTATCCCATATTACCAGTCAAACAGCTGCAACTATTCAACTGGGAACCTTCCTTATAAACACTATTGCATCTATATCATATAGACGAGGAAGGAATAACAGTGATGCACATTTCCTATATCTCGCCCCTTTCGGGGTGGTATCTCGCACAGGCGCAGCCGGATTTGACCGCTAAAAATCCTACCCATACGAGATTGGAGCAGCGAAAGGTAGTCGAAACCTCATCCTCAGCTTGGAAGGCTGATATACTAACCATTGTACGACCGCTGCATAATCACCCAGCTTACAAAGCACTACTGCACCATCACTGGCGAGCTGGGAATAATAGTGGCAGTCAAAGGAGATCAACAAAACGGTACGCAACCATTCTATGATCGTGGTGCGGATAGTGGGCATCGAACCCACACGCCGAAGCACCAGATCCTAAGTCTGGCGTGTCTGCCATTCCACCATATCCGCATAAATTGCGCCAACAGGGGTTGAACCTGTGATGGAGGAGTCAAAGTCCTCTGCCTTACCGCTTGGCGATGGCGCATCATATACCCAGCTTACTACGTCACACTGCTCCGTTTCCAGAGAGCTGGGAATAATGTGAATGAAAAATTCTACATGCCCTTTCGGGCTGGTCCGAGTGACAGGTCACGATCCTGCGGCCTCATGCTCCCAAAGCACGCGCTCTTCCAACTGAGCTACACCCGGATATCAATGCTACCGACCCGACTTGAACGGGCACGTCGTTTCCGACAGGAGATTTTAAGTCTCCGGTGTCTGCCATTCCACCACGGTAGCTTATATAGAAGATCAGAAACAGCCAACATTTGTTTTACATTCCGGTTTACTGGCTACCTGAAGGGTATTCGTCCGACAGCTACTCGGCTTGCACCTTATTCCCCTTCCTATTGGGCTCGGCATCATTTACCGGTGTGATGCTTGTCGTTTGCCAATGAACGGCCAATCCCCGATCTAGCCAGAACAACTGATCTTCATGGTAGGGATAATCGGATTTGAACCGATACGTCTTTCGACACTTGAGTTTGAATCAAGCGTGGCTGCCAATTTCACCATATCCCCATATTGCCGGTCTTTCCCGGCTGTCAGCCCTGCGCAGAGCATTTTTGGAGGAAGAAACATCACGATACTTCGTTAATTATTCTAACGAAAATCACGATAAAATGTCTATTTTAGTTCAACTCTTCCAACTTCTTCATAAGCTGTTCAACGTCCATATCTTCCAGCTCCTTGTCCTTCTTCTTTGCCACAATCTTCATAATCTTATCGCGCTGCGCCTTTTTCTCGGCTGCATCCACACGAGCCTCAGATTCAGCCAGCTTGACAGACACGATATACTTGACCAGCTCAATCTTGTTTGCCAGTTCGGCATCCTCGGCACTCTTGACAGCCAGCAAAGAATCCTCGTCTGCGGTCTTCTTCTGGCGGTTCAGAGCCTTAAAGATTGCATCCAAAGCCTCGACACTCAGATCCCACAAATCTTCTACGGTCATAACACCCTTGTAGGTAAAGCGATAGCGATTACGGGTTGCAATTTCAAACAGATTCTTTTCCATAATTATTTCTCCTTTTAGATAACCACTTTCAGAACTCTCTCAGTAGCGCCCTGAACCTTGACAATAAAGGAATCATGCTTCGTCTCAGAGAATCCAACACCAGACAGCTGGTCATCTACCGACTGAACTGCCATCTGAGAACCAAGAGCCTCAAATACTCGCTTATGCTGTAACAGTTCCGCCTTCAGGAATTCATTGTAGAAGCCATTGGGCTTTTCAGGGTTAACACAATCCTTGAGCATGAAGAAGTAGTGACGATTACCGTTACCACTCTGCTCGTCCCAATAGTTCGGAGAATACATTGCTACGGACACCGGTACAAACTGATTGGAATTCACACCCCAGATTTCACGGGAAGAAGTAGAACTATTGAGATGTTCCTTAATAGTAAACTGCCCATCCTTCAACACAACAGTAGCAACAGAAACATTCTGAGTCTGACGCAACGGAATATTATAATTGAAAGAATAGATCTGACCATTAAATTCAATCTCTGCGCGGAAGCCGGTTTTGCCGCCACGGCTAGAGAAACAATGAACAAAGAATTCGTATTTGCCTTCCTTCATATTTTTGATATCAGGCCAAGTGATGTTCTCAACAGCGGCCTTATCGCGATCAGGATGAATAATATCTACGTCCAGATTGCCACCGGTGCTCCAATCTCGTTTGTTGCCGTAATAGATCTCAAAACCATTCGGCTCAATACAGTGAGCATCAAGGTCATTTTCATCCCACTCGCACTGCTTATCGTTCCACTGGATAGAGAAACGCAGCGCGCCATCGACTTTGCCGCCAGCATTCTTGACGTTCTCACGGATCTGGCTGTCAGTCATGTTGCCTGTATACGCCCAACTGAAACCATTAGGCCACTTAAACATACTCGGCGCAGCCTTATCCTGCGGAGCAATCAGAGACATCATATTCTTCTCGAAACGATTCTCCATAAACAGTTCCAACCCAGTCGCAGTCGGCAACACATCTTTGATGAACTTGTCAATGCCAATTTCCTCTGCACGGCCAAACTTCTTCGGATCAATCGCAACAGTCTTGGCCATTGCCTCAAACGGATTTGTAGCACCAAGTACACGAGGAGCTGCATCACGGTTGCAGAACAGGATATTGTTTGCGGTGATATCGTCCAGAGTAGCAAACCGACGGCCCAGACTGTTCATATAGCCCAGCTCAGTGACGGTTTTCTGTGCATCCTCCAGCATCTTCTTAGTGAAAATTGCTTTTGGACGCTTATAGTTTGCAGGAGCAACAACTTTCTCAAAGGCAGTAACGGCTGTATCCACATTCATACCCTCACTCAGATTTACCAGCAAAGTACCGATAGCGGTGTTACGGATACGAAGTTGTCCCATATCGCTCCACGCCGGTGCCAGCCAAACATAAGCGGCCTTGTTCTCAGCCGGAGTATTATTGTATTCAATCTTGTTAGTCTTGAATACCTTGACGGCGTTTTCAAATTCCTTACCGCGATACAGACTATTCTGTGCAATCAGCTCTAGCACAGTATCAACGGCCTCCATGGTTAGTTCTTCCAAAGAACGCTTGTATACGTTTGCGGAATCACGCCACTGAGCCATCTTGGTAGCCACATCATCTCCACTGGTAATAAAACGCTGCGGAATCTTGACTGCGAAATGATCCCAAGTATACACGTCCTTGTGGTTCTCATCGTACTCGTAGCTCATCTCAGTTCCGAACATATTGCCAGAACCGATTATATTGCGACTGACAAAATACGGATTCACAATAGTGCGGCTCTTCACATAAGCATCCAGAGCGTCCACAACAGGCTGATACTTGGCAGACTCTGCATCAAAATCCCACACAGTAATCATTTTTCCATCATCAAACGCTACCAGCTTGCCGATATTCTTCACGAAACGACGGCAACAGGAGCAATCATACTCGCGCCGCTTACGGAACAACTCATTCGTGCCAGCCGGGAAGCTGTCCAGATAGAGGTCGTACAGTTTATCCTCGTCTGCATCGGTGATAAACAGTGGATTCTCGCCCTTCACCATCTCATTGAAGTGGTCCTGCAGTAGTGCACGAAATTTCTTGAAATCAGACATTGTTATCATTCTCCATTCAAATACTATTTTTCAGTATCCTGTGTTATATAGTTACCATGTTAAAATCAAGGGGCCGAAGCCCCCTGTTTTTAATTTTTGTGGAAGTATTCGATCCAGCCCTTGTATCCTTGCCGGAAACTAATGTAGGCAACCTTGCTGCACTTTCTTCCGATAATGTCCGCAAGAGGATCTTTACCATTTCCGAAACTAAGTTCTGCAAGATTAAATTCTGGATGAGTTTTACAGTAGTTATAAACCTTGACATACTCGCCGTTTCTAGTCAGATGTCTTCGGTCTAAAGCCTTTGAATGATATCTTCTTTCGAGAATATCATTCAAGCGCGTGAAATAACTATGAATTGTGTTTGTGGACATTCTTGAATCACTGTCTGCACCAGTTCTATCCTCTGTTTTACGAAGGATGTAATCACCATTTATGACATAAAACGTTCTGTATCCTCCCATATTTGGAGCATCGTATTGTTTCATTTCATAACACTGCTTGATGATATTCATCAGTCTCGCGTCAACACCGGTCTTATTCAAAACAGTACATGATTCAAAGTCAACATCGTTAATCGTCAGATTGGAAACTTCTTCAGAAGTAAGTCCAATCCAGTACAGTGCAGCAATTACGTTCATACGAATCTGATATGGTTCTTCATACTTGTCCAAGAAATCAACAAACTCATCAACTGACGCAAAATACTTGTCCTCGTACATATTGTCTGAACTCACATCGCTCTCCGAGAATTCAGCTAAGTCATACATACTCGCTCGATCCTCACTTTTGATGTACCCTGTAATTATCGACTTTACATTTCTGAACGACCGACTTGAGTTCACCCAATTGTATTTAGCAAACATCCTTACAAAATCATCTTTTGTGAAGTCAAACAACTCATATCCACGCTCTGCCTCGTAATCCATAACATGGTTAAGCGTCGATATAACAAACTCACCGCTTCTATCAGAATACTTTTCGGCAAAAGATTTGATTTTTTCTTCAGTAAGCATAATGGCACACTCCTTCTTATTATGTAGTGTACCATTAAACCTGAGAACAAATCAAGCAAATGCGGCAAAATTCTGAAATTCCATAGTATGTTGTACGCCGCTCAGAAATGCTGCGAGCAAAAAATGGTTCATCTTTGCATCTTGCCATTGCAATCATATTCATCTGACGCTCCGACAAGACACCAAGTTTCTTGATGAACTGTCCTTTGTTAAGTGTATCAGTCTCTTCGCAGAGAACGATACTATCAACCTCTAGGAACTCACAGTCTTCCTTTGAGAGTAGAACATGAACCGGAGAACGCTTATATATTCTTGAAGATAACGGATTCCCCTTGATTGTTGGGCTGAAGAGGTTACGCTTGTTGTTACTTGTCACAACGAACGGTCGAATGCCGCGCTGCTGATGACCTGTCGCATTGGATAGATCAACCAACCAAACCTCTCCGACCTTTGGGTCAATATTGTTATCCATAGTCATTCTCCTCTACAATGATGTAGCTCCGTTCCATAGCTACATTATACAGGATACAATCACAGAAGTCAAGAGGTTTTTGAAAATATTTTTAGTGCCCGTACAACTCAGGATTCTCTGATACGAACACACTGGTATTATCGAAGATCATCTCATACGCTTTCTCTGCACAGCCAGACCTAAGTTCAATTCTCCTTACTTCATGACATTTTTGTCGCAACTCGATGTGACTCTCATTTCCGAAGAACCCCACGCCATTAACAATACCACCCGTCTCTACGCCAATGTCGTCAATCTTTTTGCAGATCATGTGAATATCCACACCATTACAAACAAAGCAGACCCACACTCGCTTTTTTCTTATGTACTTTAAAAAATCATCAACCCGTATAACTTTCAAAACCTTTCTATCGCTCATCAAGAATAACCGCCTTCCGCTCACACAAACAACTTTCAAGATATATTATACACAGCCTTTTGTTTTAGTCAATATATTACACATCTTTTTGTTGTATTATTTATCAAAATTTTAGATGACGCCATTCACTCAGCATCATCCACAACCAACTTCGAATCATAATAGAACCTATGTGCGCCAAATTGTCCAGCAAAGGTTGCTCCACGCTCGTGCCAACTGCCGGGAGCTGCAGTAGGGGTTACAAACCATTGGATAGGTTTGTCTGAAATTTTAGCACCATAATCAAACACCATAGAGACAGCCAGCTCATTCTCTGCCGTAACCTTCCTATTATATAAGGAATTATAACTATACTTCTTAAAGACCTGCTGGATGGTTAGACCATCAAGTACAGCGGAATCATAAAGACATTGAGCAACGGCCATCTGGCCTTCCAAACTGTCAGCGCCTGCTTCACAAGCAACAATCTGCTCTGCAAGAGCACGCTCATCATCAGTGAGTTCATGTTTACCCTGGCTAAAGTTCACCACCTTCGTTTCAACGATTTCCTTTACAAAAATTGTAGGTTCATCGTTCTCGTCTTCTTTTGTTGCCTGCGCAACATTGGAAACTGATTGATCATTATAATATGTATATGTTCCTTCAACTTCAGCATTCGGTAACGCTTTTATTACCAGATTCCCTGCCAGCAGGCACATTATACACACAATAGCAACATTTTGCTCACGATTTATTAACAACTTATTAGCGATAAATAAAACCTCCTCTCAGCTTTCAATCTCCCAATCGCCTGCATTAAACTCAGTTGATGGATATACACAATGATCCGACATGAAGCACATGATTTTCTGTCCCGTCCCATAAAAATCATAATCAATAACTTTCATTGTGTCTCCATCTTCGGCCACAATAGTCTGTCCAGCTTTTAAAACATCAAAAGTTTTCATAATATCACTCCTAAAATATTGGTTTTATAAGCTGCGCAAAAATTCATACAGCTCAATTTCACCTTGCAGCCAAATGACATCTCCGCCAGCCTTCAAATACACCGAATAGACCTTATCAGGATGCTCGAAGATGGATTCTACCTTCTTAGCTGCGTTCCTATCAATAAGTACACTACTCATAGTCTTATTCTCCTTCTTTAAAACGCATATCCACGCACATTATTATGCAACGGCGGTTCAATCTCAAATGCCTTGTCGCTCTTGGCATCATACTTAAACCACTTCGTCAGCTCGGCCACAGGATAGAATCCTTCTTCGTACCCTTCAATAACTGCATAGTTGTAGCAGTGTTCAAAGACATCAGCCACATTATCAATCACAGACTGGATAGCTTCTTTCAAATCCGTGAAGTACCCAGCAATCCAACTATCATCTGGCATCCAATAGATACCTTTGGTATTTGATACCGGCGAGCTAAATTTCGCATTCTGCTCATCCTTAAACGAGTCAATCATTGTTACAGTATAAATCATTTTAAAACACCTTATTATCAAAATGTACTCTATCTTCAACTGATTCCTGTAACCATACAATCCATTCAAATTTATTCTTTGGATAACGATCTGGATACTTCTGAATGTTCTCAAGAAACTTTTCAAGCCCCATAATGTCTATCTTTCTAATTGCGTCAAGTCGAGTCACTTCATGTTTGTTCTCTTCATGATTTATTTCGCTCATAATATTTTCCTCCATTAAATCTTAGTTCTTATCTATTAAGCAGTTCTTTGATGTAAAGCGTTTCAAAATTTTTCAGATTAGGATATTCATTTCGAGCCATTCTCTCTGCCTGTTCTTCAACACTCAAAACACTTTCAAAGTCATCATCTACATCAACAACATAGCACATACACTCATGGTCATGCTTATCATTCCAACCTTCAAAAAGAGCAACAAACTTTTTCATGATATATTTCCTCCTTAAATCTTAGTTCTATTGTTGTGCTTAATTTCTTCTTCAATCACAATGTACGGAATGCCCTCCAAAGATGATCTAAGTAACGCAATCACCGCTCTGCCAGACTTTCCGTCTGCCAATTTCGATACATCTTTCAACTTTTTCAAGACATCTTCTCGCTTCACATACTTACCCATTATGATTCTCCTTAAATCTCATCATTTCAAATAATGCGCCGGAGCATCTTTCATAAGAAGTAAAACAATCTGCTCGTATCGTTTATGCGCTTCTTCTGTAATGGTGTATTCCAACGCTCTCACATCAGAAAACTGTAGGTTTTCTGCAAGAATTTTGAGCGTTGAAGTTGGCTCCAACACTCCATTTCCATTCTTGAACTCGTAAACGCTCTTGCACAACGCAACCAAATCATTATCACTAACATGGGCGATATAGTTGTTCATTTCTCCGTAAGTCATAGCAAATCCATCCTTGTTTTCAACTTCTATCAATATTCTTCTCTCGTCGATTTTGGAAAAGCAATATTGCAAACTGCCTCTCTCCTTCGCTCATAGTAAGGACACTCTCCATCGCCTTTTGTTTCAGTGTTCACATTTGGATGAAAGGAATCCATACACTTGTTATGAACGCGGCTCCAATCTGCACAAGTCTCACATGATTTTTCAGTACAAAACATTGCATATTCCTCCTAAATCTCATCTTTTTATCGTTTTTCTGCATAACTACAAAAATCCTCTGGCTTGGTATATACAGCATTGGAATTATCAAGAGTAAAATGAGCACAGCTGCATGATTCTCCTTGCTTATCCCATGTATTCCAAAGGTCGCAATCCTTGCAGCGAACAACTTTGATTGCATCCACCTCTGGGACTTTATTTAATCGGCTTCGCAAGGTTCTGTATAATGTCTCCTTGTTAGAATCCACTTTATCAACGCCAATCATTGGTTCATACATCCCACAGCGAATCCATTCTTGTTGATAAAAGGCATCTGCGTCAATAATTCTTCCCATGGCATTTCACCTCTTTTTTTATCTCAGCTTTTATCAGATGTCTTTCCACCACTCGGAAATATCATCGTCGTTAATTTCTTTCTTTGTTCCGACCTCACGAAAGCATTCGCAGACACTATCCCAAATTGCAATCACAAGATCACTACTTCTTTCAAGAGTATGCCCGAAGTAGTCCTTGTAATAAAGATTAAGCATAAACGATTTACCATTCATTCCATAAGTTGGAATTGGTTCATCAACAACTTTAATCCACATATACACTCCTAGAACTTAACTTTTATCAACTCGTTTATTCCAAGCATTTACTGCATCCAAAAGCATATTATTATCTGGCATTCCACAATTAACAAGATTATCATAATACGCTTTTGTTCTCAGTCCACAATAATCACATATGACTTGCGCTCTCAATTTAAAAAGCGTTGCTGGACCACCACAACATGGGCACGATTTCAAATCATACATTTTGACCATCCCTTCCCTGTTCCATTTCCAGCCGCTCACTCTGATCATCAGCAATAGACGTCACTTTCAGTAGTCCCATTACAAAAATCCCAAAAGGAACAAGCAGTACAAAGTAAAATGCAATAAACGATATTATCATAATCCACATTATATTAACCTCACATTTCTTTTAGCTTAAACATCTTGTGCTGAGGTTGCTTAAATCATACACCACATGAATGTAATTTTCAATCCAACAATTTTATTTTCCAAAATTTTACTAATAATCCTACGTCATCAATAGTTATATCATCGGTCTACACATCATTTTGTTAAATATCCACAAGAACCCGGATTTTATCGCCCTTGTCCATTGCATCTTCAAGCTTGCCATTGATAGAATCAATTTCACGCATTAGCTTACAGCGATAATTTCCATCCTTATCAAGTTTGAAACACAAATCCTCATCACCACTCTTGTAACCCATATAGCATCCAGAACGGCACAGGCTTGTCACATCAAGTGCATCTTGGATTACTCGTGCTTCATTAAGAGTCAACTCAATCTTCATCGCAGTCCACCTCAGTATCATCTGTTACACCAGCAATAAAAATCTTGTGACTTCCATTTTCATTACGCTGATAGTCGCCACCAAGAATGTCAATTGTCATAAGAATCGTGTTGTAGTAATCATACGCCCGAAACTCTTGCATCTTGTTTTGAAAAGGCTTTAGCCCTAAATCTCTCCAAACATTATCTAAGTGACGCTCCAGATTACAAATACCTTCACGCAGCGCATTGATTCTTTCTCTGTCCGTCATTTTACGCTCCTTTTTTACATATCCTGATTCACTGTATTCCATATCTCAGTCGAAATACTTTCATTTTCATCAGACAGACGGTTAACCCAAGCATTCAGTACCTCTCTGTACACCGTCATATTCGGGCAGAAGTAGCTGTTTGTAAATACCGGCATATCATCATTACACAGAATTCTCATAACAGCAGCGCACACGGCTGCGGATCTTGATACGCCAGCACTACAATTCACACAGAACCAATCAGTCTTATCTTCCTCATGATTATCAAGAACAAAATTCACGATATTATTAGCCTGAATATCAGTGATACATGTGCCTTCCAAATCAGTAGTACAATCATCAAACTTCAGCGGTAGAAAAGTAATATTGCCCTCACACTTATGAAAATCAATATGATGGCCATTAGCTTCAGTGATCGAGATAAACCGAATCCGTTCAAAATGTGGCTGTCGGATAAAGTCTTCTGCGTCTTCTGCGCTCATCACCGAGAATTTCCATTTTCTTCGATACATAGTAACAATCATTTCTCATCATCCTTCTTTAACAACACTTGTTTTAAATATTCTGGTGTTAGTTCTCTTATCGTTCCATCCTCTTCTTGAATCATTGGCACCTTATACTTCGACGAAAATGGGACATTATACTTTTTACAAAGTTCCAAAAACAATTCGCGGTCAAACATTTCTATTCAATCCCTCCACAGAATTTAGGTTTTATTTGCAATTTTCTCTCGAATACCATTCATGTCAAGAATAGTCCTTGTGAACTTTGTATCGTTATACAACTGTGCCTTTACATCATCTCTCTTTACCTCAAGAAGACTCAAGATTTCCATTCCGCTAAAACCATCATTATTTGCATGACATCTAACACTTCCATCACTAAGTTCTGTCCAAACCACTTCATATTTCTTCATAAAAAAATATCCTCCTTTTATTAAAACGCAAATGGATTACTATTCACTGCTATTATAAGTGCCACATTGAAAGCAAACATTGCAAATGCGGTCATTCTCTATCACCTCAATCTCTGAATTCAATATCTACAACAATGTTTTCTGGCTCCGTCATGTACATTCGTGCCAGCCGTTCTACCATTAGCTCCCTATCTCCTAATTTGCTTTCTCGTAAAATATACGAAGCAACTCGCTTACCTCTGTACAAAAATACAGCCCAAGCACTTCTTTTCAACGGATTTGAAATAAAAGTCATTCCATTGCTTCCTCCAGAGAAGTAGTTATATCATCAAAGTCAAAATCCAACGCACCAATCGCACTAATCATATCGTCAAGAGAATCCACGGCATCGGACAGGTTTGTGCAAGCACTATCTGCCTTATCGTACCGTTCACTTCCCTGCAGGTTTTCCGGCATATTGTCACGATACTCTTCTTCTTCCCATTGGATATCCTCAACATCGGATTTTACACTTTCGACCTCAGATACAAGTTCTTCCAGCTTCTTACGGATGGAACAAAAACGGTTAATGGTCTGCTTAATAGCTTTTCTACGAGTGTTATTCATTTTCAAATCTCCTCTCAATCTACGATACCAAGCTTACAAATGTTTTTCGGATCAGTGATATAACCAAACGTCAACGTGTTTCGCAGATACCCCTTATACTCAAACCCACGGTCACGAGCTGCTAGACGACACACATCTCGAATCGCAGATTCTCTCGGCCAAGAAACACCAGCCAGCTGATATTTCCACTGAAGATCCCTCAGCTTCTGCCACTCAATCACTGGTTCCTTCTCGTCCTCAAAACACAAACCATTCTTGACTGCATATTCAAGAGCATCGCACCGTCTACTCTCTTCTGATGTGCAAGTTCCCCACTCATTTTCCAGACGGCGATACGCCCTATCAAACGGTGCTTGTTTCACTGCATCAATACCAAACGCTGCACCAAGCAAACCCAAACCAAGTAAAAGTCCCATTTTAAACCTCCATTTACGCCGTTTCTAACTCTCTTTTTACCAATGGACGACGTTTTGTTGCATTTTTTAACCAGTCGTTTCCGCTAGGAACTTGCCTATCCACTCTTGTATTACGGCCACTCCCTATCGGACAAACCCGGCGGTAATCATCAGCAGTCTTGCAGCCAAGAGATTCCGCTTCATCCAAAGCTTTTCGTACATAAGCCCATGTGCTACCACCGAGATCAGAACATTTTCCAATCACAGCAAGTACAAGTTCATCGCCCATGCGTTCAACATATTCTGCCAAAGCTTTTTGACCAGTAGCACCAAGCTTCCCGATATTCTCTCGGAAAACATCCTCGATAGGTTTCGTCGTTGTCGTCCCATCACAAGACGAAGACGATATCTTATCTTTTTCTTTCTCTTTTTCTTTTTCTAGCTTGCTTTTGCTTTCGTTTGCTTCGCTTTGCTTGCGTTTGCTTTCGCCACCAGCTTTTCCAGAAATACGCTTACCTTCGATGTATTCAGCATCTTTAATTAAATCTCTCTTTATAGCAGGCCACACATACCGCTCATTTCCGTTGAGTTCAGGCTCCGTTCCAGACGATTTATATTTCATCATCGCCAGTACCAAACGCCCCACCTCAGCAGCACTAAGTGGTTCAAAGTAGCTCTCGTAAGTATCCCAGATTTTAATATAAGTATCAGCCATCATACACCTCAAGAATTCTCACTATGAGTATTCACACCATAATTGATTCCAGAGTAATATCTCTCATCCACTTCTGAATCAAGACCAATATAATGAAGAGTGATTGCCTGACTACTATGATTCAAAGCGTGCTGAAGCCAGGCCAGAGCCATAACATCATCACGGTGCTGTACCATAAACTGATAGCCGAATGTCTTACGGCAACTATGTGTTCCAAGATTATATGGAAGAGCCATATCCTTTTGAACCTTTTTCATAATTCGTCCAAAACTATCCACATCAAGCGGCTCCCCGGCTACCTTTGGATTTGCCTCGTGTGTATACATAATTCCAGTCTTTTTACTAATTGATGTCCCACCTGTGCTCCTCAGTGAATTGCGAGAGCTGCCTTTACATGACGGGAAAAGCCAATCGTCATAATGGAGCTTAACTTTATTGATATAAGTAGAAATCACTTCCAAAGCAGATTCTGGAAGAAAAACAATACGGTATTTTCCAGTCTTTTTTTCCTTCATTCGTATTTTTGCATTTGCATTTACTTGCAACTTTCCATTTACCCTCTGCGTTGTAACATCTGAAACCTTAAAACGAAGCAAATCGCTTGCACGAAAACCAGTACATACACCAACATTAAACAAACACCAATCACGGTACATCCCACGATTCCAAAAATATTCCGAAATTCGTTTAATATCCTCTACATCTTTAATAGGCTGCACCGTTCCATTACAAGCTTCCTTGCGTTTGATATTATAGTTCTTCGCCTGGTTATGTTTCACTTTGGGAGCAGGATCAACCTTTGGCGGATTAAACTCAACTGCGTTATTTTCGTTCTTTTCAGGTACTGCGTTCATATTTGCGTCTCCTTTAGATTCCATATTTTAAACAATACTTTCCATAGGACAGTCCTTCTGCATCTGCCATTTTTGCAATTTCAATAAATGTCGGCTTATGTTTCTTTTTATTTTTACATCTAATATCCTTTTCTCTATCCACAATCTTTCTGCAATTATCGCAATAAAGCTTTCCACACTTTGGCCCATACCACGTGACACCACATCGTTTGCATGTTATATTTCCATATTTCATCATGTTCTTATACCTCAAATTCATCAATCTTCCAGTGGTGACGATAATAATTTTCACCACTACAAACAACAGATGCTTCCGCAGCTTCGCACCATGTTTCATCATCACTCACCGGTTGTAAATCATTCTTGCTTTCATTAAACAGGAATACCATTTTATCAATTGCTTTGATTCTATCCTTTGTGACCATAATCACATTATCTTCTGCGTAAAAATCACTAGAATCAATACATTCGTGCAAAACATAAACCTTCATTTTTATGTACCTCAATTCTTTTCAAATTGCCCCTTCATCAGCTGCTTTACGGCTTTCTTAAACAACGCGAGGTTCTTTTCGTTTTCAATAAACACCTTAGTCTTCGGATTCGGTGCTTTACCGTGAGCTTTTTCATAAGCAATAAACAGATTATTCATCTTCTTATAACCAATATGTTCGTAAATCAGAGTGTAAGTGTGCTTGTATTGCGGCTTATCATTAAGCTTTTCTGCCAAAGGTAACAGAATCGGGATAAGAATCTTCGCCGTTTCGCTCTGTTTCTTGGGCTTTTCTTCCGCAACCGGCTCAGACTTAACTTCATTAACTTCCACCTCAATCACAGGAGCATCACAGACAGCCACTTCAGGAGCTGCTTCAATAGTTTTCGCTTCAGGCAAAGCTTTCCGTTCAGTAGCTTCTTCCTTCTTCTTATTGATCGCTTCGGTATACAGATCCTCAACCAGAGCACCAAAGATAGACTTATACATTGTGCTTGCTTCGACCACATCAATCGTAGGAATGTAACCAGTACGACCAGTTCTTGCGCAATACTTTTTACGCTCTTCCTCGATAACGAAGGTATAAACACTATTCATGTATTCGTAAACATCACGAAACACATCTTGAACCTTCATCTCATTGATTTCCGCAATCACATTGATACGTTCATACATCTTCTTACGCCAGTCACTCACCACATCCTTACGAGGAGTAAAGTTTCTAGTAGAACGAATCGCATCATCCATCTGCTTGTCCTTAATCTGATGGACACACTGAGATACGCTACTAATCACATTCAGTGCTTCATTGCTAGTAGCACGAGCTTCCTCAATCTGTTCACTAAGATCTTTACGGGTGGAATCGAGTTCACTCTGAAGATTCTTCATACTATCAAACAGAGCGTGAAGTCTTACATCAATAAACTCCTTGCTCAATGCAGCATCCATTTTAGGAGTAGCCAGAACAGAATCACCACGCATCAGAGATTCCATAATATCCCA
>OLBC01000183.1_pt1 | contig 14691 bp, 14 predicted proteins | sample 1607531 | NCBI WGS metagenome assembly OLBC01 (sample SAMN02674605, study PRJEB24791) | human gut metagenome, SKBSTL067 | isolation source: stool | host: Homo sapiens | place: USA
GGAAGATGCCCCGGGGCTTGCACTCCACGATGCCTTCCGACGTTTTGACGTAATAAAATCCGCCGATGCCTTTTGTGATATAACCTGTCATAGTCTCTCCCTTACCCCAGCCACGACGTCCACCAGTCGCCGAGGCCGCCGCCGGTGCTCCCGGAGGAGGCGCTGCTGCTCTCGCTGGAGGCAGTGCTGGACGAGGACGAGCTGCCGCTGCCGAACAGGCCGCTCCACCAGCCGCCGCCGGAGCTGCCGGAGCTGCTGGTGCTCTCGCTGGGTGCTTCCGGTTCCGGTGCAGGCTCCGGCCCTGCGCTGACCACCACGCTGACGCGGGTGTTGAGCTTGGCCGATGCGCCCTCGCCGGGCGACTGGCTGATGATGGTGCCCACGGGCTGGTCGCTGTACTGCTCGGTCTGGCCGCCGAGGCCCAGCTTCTTCTGCACCAGCAGGGTGCGGGCGTCGTTCACGCTCATGCCGATGAGGCTGGGCACCTTGGTGGTGGTGGCCACCTGCGGGCGGCTGACGTAGATGACGACGGTGGTGCCTGCGGCCACCTGACTGCCTGCGGCGGGGTCGGTGCGGATGATGGAGCCTGCGGCCACCGATTCATCCACGGCCTGCGTCACCAGCACCGAGACGCCCAGATCCTTCAGCTGCTGTTCGCCGTCGGCCTGCACATAGTTGGTCAGGTCGGGGACGGTGACGTAGTGGACGCCGAGGCTGACGGTGAGGGTCACGCTCTGGCCCTCGCGGACGGTGCGGCCCGCCACCGGCGACTGCTTGTAGACATGACCGGCGGCGTAGTCGTTGCTGTACTCCTGCTCCCAGTTGACGACCACCTGCCCGGAGGCCACCTGCGGGGAGGCGTTCACCTCGTCCTGCGTCATGCCGCTGAAATCGCTCAGCACGATGTCGGCTTTCTTGTTCATGATGTTGCTCGAGTCGCTCAGGATGACCCAGCACAGGGCCGCGCAGGCCAGCGCAAAGGCCGCCGTGATGCCCAGCAGCACCGGCATAAAGGCGCCGGGCTTCTTCTTTTTCGCCTTGGTGCGCGTTTTCTGCGCCTCGGGCGGTCTGCGGATGGTCCGCTTTTCTGCCATAGGTTCATTCACCGCCTTTTCGGGGACTTCCTCTTTTACATACTGATAGTCGAACGTGATGGACGGGTCGCGCACATAGGCGTCCAGCGCTTCCAGCATCTCAGCGGCGCTGGCGTACCGGTTCACCGGCAGCTTTGCCATGGCGCGCTCTGTGATCTGGACAAGGCCCAGCGGCACCTCGGGGGCCAGCTCGGCCAGCGGCTTCGGGTCGTCCGTGATCTGCTTGCGGGCCACCTCCACCATGTCGTCTGCGTCGAAGGGGAGCTTGCCCGAGAGCATCTCGTACATCATCACGCCCACCGAATAAAGGTCACTGGTGAAGTCGGTCTCATCGCCCTTGGCCTGCTCCGGGCTGATATAGTGGACGCTGCCCATGGCCTTGCCGCCCGAAAGCTGGTTCTCAGCCCGGGAGATGCGGGCAATGCCGAAATCCATCATCCGCAGCTGGCCGTTGTCCAGCAGCATGATGTTCTGGGGCTTGATGTCCCGGTGCACCACGCCGTTGCGGTGGGCATGGTCCAGCGCTTTCAGGATCTGAGAGATAAAGTGGACGGTCTCCCGGCTGGTCAGCTTGCCGCCCCGCTCGTTCAGATACTCGCGCAGGGTCATGCCGTCCACATATTCCATGACGATATACTGCAGATGGTCGCTCACCGAGACATCATACACCTTGACGATGTTGGGGTGGTTGAGCAGCGAGATGGCCTTGGACTCGTTCTTGAAGCGGCGCACAAGGTCAGGGTCGTGCATGAGCTCCTGCCGCAGCACCTTAACGGCCACGACCGTGCCCTCCGGCACCGGGCCGCCCGGCCCCACAACGGCCTTGTAGACATTGGCCATGCCGCCGGTGCCGATGAGCTCCCGCACCGTGTACAGACCGTCCAGCGTTTTGCCGATCAGGTTATCCATGGTGCACCTCCGTAGGTTCCACAGCCAGCAGCAGGGCGGTGATGTTGTCGGAGCCGCCGTTCTCGTTGGCGGCATCCACCAGCCGGTCGGGCAGGTCGTAGAACGGGCCCTGCGCCAGCAGCTGCTCCATCTGCTCCACCGGCACCATGTTGGTCAGGCCGTCCGAGCAGAGCAGCAGCAGATCCTTTGCCTGCAGCTGCACCGAAGTGACCTCCGGCTCCAGCCGGTAATCCACGCCCAGCGCCCTGGTGATGATGTTCTTCTGGGGATGATGCTCGGCCTCCTCCTCCGTGATGGTGCCGCAGTCCACCAGCTCCTGCACATAGGAGTGGTCGTGGGTGAGCTGAGTCAGTTTACCGCCCCGGCAGAGGTAGGCGCGGGAATCGCCCGCGTGGCAGAGGGTGGCTTCCCCGCCCCGCACCAGCGCGCAGACCGCCGTGGTGCCCATACCGGCCAGCGATTCCTCGTGGGCGGCTTTGTTGAACACGTAGCGGTTGGCACTGATGAGGGCCTTTTTCAAAAAAGCTCCCTCCTGCCCTGCTCCGCACTGGGCGTACTGCTCCTGAAACACCTGTTCGATGACATTGCAGGCCCCCTGTGAGGCCTCGCGGCCGCCTCTGGCACCGCCCATACCATCACACACCAGTGCCCAGACAGCACCGCCAGGCAGCTCCCCGGCACGGTAATCATCCTGATTTTCCTGCCGGACGCGGCCCACATCCGTTTTTCCTGCTAGTTTCATAGGCTTCTCCTCTTGCGATTTACGCCTTACCATTCATTTCGTCCCGGCGCAGCTGGCCGCAGGCGGCGCTGATCTCGCTGCCAAGACGGCGGCGTACCGTGGCGTTGACCCCCAGGCTCTCCAGCTTTTTCTGGAAGCGCTGGACATTGGCGGCATCGGTAGCCGAGTAGGGGCTTCCGTCCACCGGGTTGATGGGAATGAGGTTCACATGAGCACCCATGCCCCGGATGAGGTCGGCCAGCTGTCTGGCACAGGCATCGGAATCATTGACACCGCGCACCATCGAATACTCAAAGCTGACACGGCGGCCCGTGGTCTCCTGATAGCGGCGGACGGCGGGCATCAGCACCTCCACGGGGTAGGCATCATTGACCGGCATCATGCCGCTGCGGATCTCGTTGTTGGGAGCATGCAGGGAGACCGAAAGGGTCAGCTGCAGCTTTTTCTCGGCCAGCTGGTCGATTTTGGGCACCAGACCGCAGGTGGAAAGGCTGATGTTGCGCATTCCGATGTTCACACCCTCCGGGGAGGAGATGTTCTCAAGGAAGCGCATGACCTCGTCAAAATTATCCAGCGGCTCCCCGATGCCCATGAGGACGATGTGGGAGATGCGCTCCCCGATGTCCTTCTGGGCGGTATAGATCTCAGAGCAGATCTCACCGGCTTCCAGGTTGCGCACCCGGCCTGCCTGGGTGGAGGCACAGAAGCGGCAGCCCATCCGGCAGCCCACCTGCGTGGAGACGCAGACCGTGTTGCCGTAGTGGTAGCGCATGACAACGGTCTCGATGCAGTTGCCATCGGCCATCCGCAGCAGATATTTCACGGTGCCGTCCTTGGCTTCCTGCCGGCGCTCGATCTTGGGGGCAGCAATGTAAAACTGCTCTTCCAGCTTTGCCAGCAGGGTCTTGGGCTGGTCGGTCATGGCAGAAAACTCGGTGACCAGCTTCTGGTGCACCCAGTGGAAGATCTGCTTTGCCCGGAAGCCCGGCTGACCCATAGCTTTCAGCGCAGCGGTCAGCTCGGCCAGCGTCAGGGAAGAGATACAGCGTTTTTGTTCCATGGTATTCTCCTATGAATCAATACGAACCGGACGGCGGGTTCATTGCGTTTTCTGCATGGCGCAGAGGAAAAAGCCGTCCATCCCGGTGCGGGTGGGCACCGAGAGCGCCCCGTGCTCCCCCACTGTCATTCCGTCAGGGAACGCCACAGCGGGCCGGACCACCCGGAACTCCGGGTGGCGGGCAAGGAACGCCGCCACCTGCTCCTCGTTCTCGGCGGGGTCGATGGTACAGGTGGAGTAGACCAGCCGCCCGCCCGCTTTCAGCAGAGCGGCTGCTGTGTCCAGAATGGACGACTGGGTGGCCAATAATTCATCGTGGCGTGCTTTTTCCAGCGTCTTATAGCGGATATCCGGCTTTTTTGCCAGAATGCCCAGGCCGCTGCAGGGGGCATCCACCAGAATGCGGTCTGCGGCGGGCAGCTTTGGGTTGGGGCGGGTGGCATCATTGCAGAGGGCGGTGACATGGGCAAAGCCCATCCGTTCCACAGCGCTCCGGATGAGCCCGACCCGGTGCTCTGCCACATCGCAGCTGTACAGTGCGCCCTGCCCCTGCATCTCCTCGGCCAGCAGCAGCGTTTTACCGCCGGGTGCCGCGCAGAGGTCGATCACGGTATCGCCGGGCTTTGCCTCCACACAGAGGGCTGCCAGCTGGCTGGCCTGCCCCTCCACATGGAAACAGCCCTCCTTGAAGAGCGGGTGCTCCGCCGGGCTGCCCTCAAACTTTGCCAGCACACTGCCGGGCACAAGGCCGGGCTGCGCGCTCTTCACGCCGCTTTCCAGCAGCTTTTCACAGAGGGCCGCGGCATCCATTTTCAGGCAGTTGGCCCGCAGGCTGGTGCAGCCGCCATCGGCGGTGTGGGTCAGGATGCCCAGCGCTTCCTCGGGGTAATGGGTGCGCAGGAACTCTGCCACATCCTGCCCCGCAGAGCCCAGCACCATGAGGCGCTGGGTCTCGTTCCGGAAGCGGGCAGTTTTCAGATCATAATTGCAGGCCTTGCGCAGGACGGCATTGACCAGCCCGGACGCACTCGCCTTTTTGAAGGTGCGGGTCAGCTTGACGGCCTCGTTCACCGCCGCCGACACCGGCACCTGCATATAGCGGGCCTGCGCCAGCGCGGCCCGCAGGATCTCGCGCACCTGCGGGTCCAGCCTGGCAAGGCCCTTGGGCAGGAACTGTTCCAGAATGAAATCCAGCGTGCCCTGATGTTCCAGCACGGTGTAGAAGATGGCACCGGCAAAGGCCTTATCCCGGCCCTCCAGTTTCTGGCGGCGGAGTTCGGCATCCAGCACAAGGTTTGAGAAGCCGTCCTGCTCCTGCCGGACCAGTGCAGCCACTGCCGCTGCCCGTGGATTGGCCGCCATCAGAGGGTATCCCCCGCTTTGAGGCGCAGACCGGCCGCAAAGGAGGTGCCATCCATCGGCTTTTTGCCCTCAGGCACCACATGAAGCAGCTGGACCGCACCATCGGCACAGGCCACCGTCAGGGGCTTTGTGGAAAGCACCGTGCCGGGAGCCTCACCGTTGGAGACAGCCACGCGGCACTCGGTCACCTTGACCTTTTTGCCGCCTGCGGTCACGAACCAGGCCATGGGCCAGGGGTTCATGCCGCGCACCCAGTTGTGGATGTGCGCGGCAGTATCGGTCAGCCTGAACTCCGCCAGCTCCTTGTCCAGCATGGGGGCCAGGGTGGCGTTCTCATGCTGCTGGGGCTGGGGCTGGAGGGTGCCAGCTTCCATGGCGGGCACCGCCTCACAGAGGACGCGGGCACCCACGGCGGTGACCCGGTCGAACAGCTCGCCGCTGGTCTCCTCCGGGCCGATGGCGATCTTCTCGCAGACCAGCACATCGCCGGTGTCCAGCCCCTCGTCCATCTGCATGATGGAAACGCCGGTCTCGGTGTCGCCGTTCAGAACAGCCCACTGCACAGGGGCGCTGCCGCGGTACTTGGGCAGCAGGGACACATGCAGGTTGATGCAGCCATACTTCGGAGCTTCCAGCACGGACTTGGGCAGGATGCAGCCGTAGGCCACCACCACGATGAGGTCAGGGGCCAGCGCCCGGATGTTGGCATCCTCGCTGCCGTCCCGCAGGGTGCGGGGCTGGAACACGGGGGTCCCATGCTCCAGAGCAACTTCCTTGACCGGGGGCGCGGTGAGCACCTGCTTGCGGCCCACCGGCTTATCCCGCCGGGTGTACACGCCGCAGATCTCGTGACCGGCGGCATACAAGGCCTTCAGGCACTCCGCGGCGATATCCGGGGTTCCCATGAACAGAATGCGCATCAGTTGTTTCCTTTCGCTTCACGGGCAGCCTTTTTGCCCTCCTCGGTGTCCTCGTAGAAATACTCGCTGGACTCCATGATGGTAATGCCGTCCAGATGGTCGTTCTCGTGCTGGATGCAGCGGGCCAGCAGGTCCTCGGCCTCCAGCTCGAACCAGTTGCCGTTGCGGTCCTGTGCACGCACCTTGACGGCAACGGGACGGGTCACAGCACCGTTGTGGCCGGGGAAGGACAGGCAGCCCTCGTAGGCGGTCTCCTCATCCTCAGAAACAGCCAGGATCTCGGGGTTGACGAAGTCGATGAACTTGTACTCATAATCCTCGGGGATCTCCTCGGGGGCATCGGTGGTGTCCCACACCACGAACACGCGGCGCAGCATGCCCACCTGAGGGCCTGCCAGACCCACGCCGTCGGCGGCGATCATCGTCTCCCGCATGTCATCCAGCAGGGTGGCAAGGCGGTCGTCAAAGTTGGTCACGGGGCGGCAGACCTTGTTCAGGATGGGGTCGCCCTCTTTCACAATGTTGCGGATAGCCATGAAGTATACCTCCAAATCATCTTATCTCAAATATCACCGTCCGAGTGCATATCCACGGCCACAGTAGCCTTAGCGGGCAGTTTTTCCTGCTCGTAGAGGCCGAGGGTCTGGCGGACAAGGTCGCGGAAGCGCCTGTCCGCCCGGCACTTGATGGTGAGCTTATAGCGGTAGTTCTCGTTGATCTTTTCGATGTTGCCGGGGGTGGGGCCGAGCACCCGCAGGGGCAGGTCGGGCTGTTTGGCCGCCTGTCGGCCCAGCAGGGCCGCAAAGCGGGCGGAAGCCCGGGCCACCTCGCTCTCCTTTGGCCCGGCAAAGCCCACAACGCAGAGCCCGCAGAAGGGCGGATAAAGCCCCAGCTTCCGGTAGGCGATCTCCTGCTCGAAGAACGCGTCGTAGTCCTGCGCGGCAGCAAGGTTGAGCACCGGGTTGTCCGGGTCGGTGGTCTGGATGATGGCAAAGCCGGGGTCTTTTGCCCGGCCGCTCCGGCCCACCACCTGCGTGACGAGGCTGAACACGGTCTCATAGGCCCGGAAGCCCTGGGCGAACAGGAGCGAATCGATGCCCAGCACACCCACCAGCGTCACATCCTCGAAATCCAGCCCCTTGGCCACCATCTGGGTACCCACCATGATGTCATATTCATGCCGGGCAAACTTTGCCAGCAGCTTTTCGTGGGCATCCTTGGCGGCGGTGGTATCCTGATCCATCCGCAGGATGCGGGCCTCCGGAAAGAGCTTTGCCAGCTCCTCCTCGGCCTTCTGGGTGCCAAAACCCCGGTACTGCAGTTTTCCGCCGCAGGCGGGGCATCTGGCAGGGGGCGGGTCCAGCTGGCTGCCGCAGTAATGGCAGAGCAGCTTGTGGGCCGATTTGTGGTAGACCATGGGCACGCTGCACTTCTGGCATTTGAGCACCTCGCGGCAGTCCTCGCACTGGGCCACGGTCTGGTAACCCCGGCGGTTGAGCAGCAGAATGGTCTGCTTGCCTGCCTCAAGGTTGTGCCGGATGGCATCCTCCATGGCAAGGCTGATCTCCCGGGGATTGCCGGAGGCAAGCTCGGCCCGCATATCCACGATCTGGACTTTGGGCAGCGGGTTGCCGCCATAGCGTTTGGTCAGGCGCACCAGCTGGGTTCGGCCATGCTGGGCGGCATAATAGCTCTCGGTGCTGGGGGTGGCGCTGGCCAGCAGGAGCAGGGCCCCGTTCTCCGCCGCGCGCTGCCGGGCCACCTCGTGGGCCGAGTAGCGGGGCGCGGATTCGGAGCGGTAGGTGTGCTCCTGCTCCTCATCAATGATGACAAGGCCGATATTTTCCAGCGGGGAGAAGATCGCGCTGCGGGTGCCCACCACGATATCCGCGCCGCCGTCCTGGATCATCTGCCATTGGAGCAGGCGCTCGGTGTGGTTGAGAGCGGAATGCTGCACGGCCACCCGCTTGCCAAATTGGCTTTTCAGCCGCAGGATCATCTGAGGGGTCAGGCTGATCTCAGGCACCAGCACCAGCGCCCGGCGGCCCATCTGCAGGCAGTGCTCGATGAGTTTCAGGAACACCAGCGTTTTGCCGCTGCCGGTCACGCCGTAGAGCAAGGCCGAGTGCGGAGCTGCATCCTCCAGCCCGGGCAGCAGCGCGTCATAGGCGGCCTGCTGCTCCTCCGTGAGAAGGATGGGCTCGTTCTTCAGCGGGATGGAAGAATACAGGTCGATGGATTTGTTCACCTTGCTGCATTCCAGCACGCCCTTGGCGCAGAGGTTGTCCAGCACCGCCCGGCTGATGCCCTTTTCCTCCAATGCAGACAGGGTGCGCTCTCCCCCGGCCAGCAGGGCCACTGCGGCCAGCTGCTTGGCGGTCGGTCTGGGCTTTGGGGGCAGCGTGCCCACCAGCTTGTAGGCATTTTCCGTGTGGCGGACGAGCTGCTTTTGAAGCACCGGGGTCACGCCGTCCTCCGCCACGGTGGGCTTGTACTGCGCGCCGTAGGGGATGACCGCCTTGACGGCCTCGTAATAAGTGCAGAAGGTGCGCTCCTTCAAAAAGTGCACCAGCCGCAGCAGCTCCGGGGTGAGGCAGGCAGAGGCCGGGGCAACATCGAACAGGAACTTGAGCTTTGCGCTCTCCGGTTCGGCATCGCAGGCCAGAACCACACCCATCCGGGCACGGCTCCCCCGCCCGAAGGGCACCAGCACCATGCTGCCCAGCCGGACGGTATCCTGCTGGTCGGGCATGACGGCATAGGTATAGAGTTTGTCGAAATGAAAGGTCGCGTTGCTCACTGCAACGCCTACCGTTTTGGGCATTCAGGCAGCTCCTTCAAAGCGATTTAGCGGGTCAGGCCCGCACGCTGGCAGATGACATCATAGAGTCTGGCGGCGCAGGCATCCACCTCGTCGTTGACCAGCTTGAGGGTGAATTTATCCTGCTGGGCCAGCTCATTGCGGGCGATCTCCAGGCGCTCCCGGATGCTCTCCTCGGTCTCGGTGCCGCGGCCGCGCAGGCGGCGCTCCAGCTCCTGAGTGGAGGGGGGCAGCAGGAAGATGGTGGTGGCACCGGGATACATGCGGCGGATATTGGCCGCGCCATGTACATCGATGACCATGACCACCAGCTTGCCCGCGTTCAGCCGCTTGTTGACCTCTTCCTTCAGGGTGCCGTAGTAGTTGCCGTTGAAGAAGTTGTGCTCCACGACCTCATCCTGATCGATGAGCTGCTGGAACTGCTCCTTGGTGCGGTAGTAGTAGTCTACCCCTTCCTGCTCCCCGGGGCGGGGGGAACGGGTGGTTGCAGAAACCGTTTTTTCGATCTCGGGGTGGGCCTTGCGCAAAGCGCTGACCACACTGTCCTTTCCGGTACCGGCGGCACCGGAAACGACAAACAGATATTTTTCATTTTCCATGGTCTTACTGCTCCTCTTCTGTCACTGTTTTGCCCTCGGCCTGACCGGCGGCACGGCTGGCTACCGTTTCGGGCTGAAGGGCTGAAAGGACAACGTGGTCGGAGTCCATGATGAGGACGGCGCGGGTGCTGCGGCCATAGGACGCATCAATGAGCATCCCCCGCTCCCGCGCTTCCTTGACCAGACGCTTGACCGGAGCAGAATCGGGGCTGACCACAGCCACCACCCGGCCCGCGCTGACCAGATTGCCAAAGCCGATGTTGATCAGTTTCATCTTTTCCTCCGAACCATCTGAATCTCAGGGTTTACTCCAGATTCTGGATCTGCTCGCGGATCTTCTCGATCTCCGCCTTCATATCCACCACGATGCGGGTGATATCCAGATCCTGACACTTGGAACCAATGGTATTGGTCTCACGGTTCAGCTCCTGGGTCAGGAAATCCAGCTTGCGGCCCACGGGCTCGTCCAGCTCCAGAATGGAGCGGTACTGGGCGATGTGGCTGCGCAGCCGGACGGTCTCCTCGTCCACGGCGGTCTTGTCGCCAAAGATGGCGGCCTCGGTCAGGACACGGGCATCATCGATGTTCCGGTCCTCCAGAATGACCTTGAGCTTTTCGTACAGGCGGTTGGTGTAGTTCTCCACCCGGCCGGCGCTCAGGGTCTCCACCCGGCCCACGCATTCTTCCAGAAAGCGCAGGCGGTTCTCCACGTCAGCCTTCATCTTGGCACCCTCAGCGGCGCGCATCTCCACAAAACGATCCAGTGCCTGGGCGGTGACAGCGGAAACATCCTCCCACAGCTGCTCCTCATCCACATCGGCGTGGCGGGTGGTCAGCACATCGGGAAAGCGGGCGATCATCCCGGCGGTCACATCGTTCTTGACCTCCAGCGTCTCAGACAGGTCCCGCAGGGCCTGCTGGTAGCTCTTGGCCAGCTCCTGATTCACAGCCACCACAGTATCGGCGGCATCCACGGTCTGCACCGTCAGGCTCAGTTCTACCTTGCCGCGGGTCACCCGCTCGTTCAGCTGCTTTTTCAGGCGGCTGTCCAGATAGCTGCAGGTGCGGGGCATCCGGGAAGAATACTCAAAGTACCGGGAATTGACGCTGCGCAGCTCCACCGTGATCTCACGGCCATTGCGCACAGCAGTTCCCCGGCCAAAACCGGTCATGCTCAAAATCATGCTTTTTTCCTCGTATTCCAAAGGGTTTTCTGCGGACATTCTTCGTATATGTATCCGCTTTGGGGCACACAGACCCATGTTACGATACATATACTATATATTTTACTCTGCCGCCCCTTTTTTTGCAAGCAATGCGGCGAAAAAAATCTATTTTACCCCCTTGACAAGGGGCAGAAACAGCGCTATACTATGCATCGTGAACAGCGTTCATGTTGAGGAGGTGGTCACACGAATCCGATGGCAACGTCCAAGGAGGAGATCCTGAAAACGAGCCGGTTCCTCATCCAGCAGAATGGATGGGAAGCGGTCAACATCCGTGCAGTGGCAGCAGCCTGCGGGGTATCCGTGGGGTGCATCTACAACTACTTCGGTTCCAAGACCGAACTGGTGAGCGCGGCAGTGGAAAGCATCTGGAGCGATATCTTCCGCCACCCGGACGACCCGGCGGTGTTTGAGGATACTCTCTCCTGCATCCGCTGGATGTACCGGCAGATGGAGTACGGCTCTGAGCAGTACCCCGGCTTCTTCACCCACCACGCGCTTGGCTTTGTGCGGCAGGATACCGCCGATGGAAAGCAGCAGATGCGGCAGACCTGGCAGCACATCCTGGATGCGCTGACCATGGTGCTGACCAGGGACAAAAAGATCCGGCCAGACGCATTTACTGAGGAGTTCAGCCGCCAGAAATTTGCGGGCATCCTGTTCTCCCTCATGCTTTCTGCCGTGGTGCAGCAGGATTTTGACCCCACAGCGGTACTGGAGATCATCCGCAGGACCATTTATGAAGTGTAAAAAACATCCCACAGTCTTGTGGGAGTTTTTTACGGCCAAAAGTGAACATCGTTCATATTGATTACTGCGGGACATCTCCCCCAGCATTCCACCCACGGCAGCCTGCACATCACAACGATGCAGTCCGACCGGCAATCGCTGACCGGATCGCGATAGAGCAGCAAACCAACCATAAAGGAGCAACCTTTTTATGAGAGCAATCATTGAGACCGTTTTCGACATCTTCTATCTGGTCACCGTGCTGACCTTGGGCATCCGCATGATCCGCAGCAGCAAGGCTGGCACCCAGTTCCGCCTGTTCGGCCTGATGGCCGTGGTGCTGGGCGCAGGCGACTCCTTCCATCTGGTGCCCCGTGCCCTGGCACTGTGCACCACCGGCCTGGAGAACTACGCTGTGCCTCTGGGCCTGGGCAAGTGGATCACCTCTGTGACCATGACCGTGTTCTATGTACTGCTGTACTACGTCTGGCGCAAGCGCTACCAGATCGAGGGCCAGAAGGATCTGACCATTGCCATGTACGCTCTTTCCGCCGTGCGCATCGTGCTGTGCATGATGCCGCAGAACCAGTGGCTGACCAACCACACCCCGCTGACCTGGGGCATCCTGCGCAACATCCCCTTTGCACTGCTGGGCCTGCTGATCATCGTGCTGTTCTACCACAGTGCCAGGGAACACAAGGATCAGGCTTTCCGCTGGATGTGGCTGACCATCGTGCTGAGCTTCGGTTTCTATCTCCCGGTGGTGCTGTGGGCAGATGTCAACCCCCTGATCGGTATGCTGATGATCCCCAAGACCTGCGCCTATGTCTGGACCGTGCTGATCGGCTACAACGCCATGAAGGCTGAGAATGGCAAGAACACCTGAGACCTGCGGGAGCACAAATAAAAACAAAAAGAAGGGGCTGCTGCATCAAACGGTGCAGCAGCCCCTTCTGGTATTATGATTTAGACAGGGTGAGACTGATTGGTGTAATCAGCGTGGTCAGCGTCCACGCCCTGCTTCTTGGCATTGCGCTTCTCGAAGAACTTGGGCGCGACCTGCGGGAACATTGCGTAGGTCAGAACATCCTCTTCCTGCGTTGCCCACTTGGCGGCCTCAGCCTTCAGCTTGTCCATCTCGGGAGCCAGGGTGTCGGCAAAGCGGCAGGTAATGGGCTGCTCGTCGCCCAGGATCTTCTTGGTGAACTCGGGGCTGATGGGAGCCGGAGTCTTGCCGTAGTCGCCGTGGACGAGGCCCTTGAACTCCTTGGTGACCATCTTGTAGCGCTCGCCGAGGATGACGTTGAAGACGGCCTGCGTGCCGACGATCTGGCTGGTGGGAGTGACCAGCGGAGGATAGCCTGCATCCTCGCGGACGCGGGGGATCTCAGCCAGCACTTCGTCCAGCTTGTCTTCCTTGCCGGCATCCTTCAGCTGCTTGAGCATGTTGGAGAACATACCGCCCGGCACCTGATACAGCAGGGTGTTTGCGTCCACGCCCAGAGACTTGGGGCTGATCTGGCCGTTGGCGATGTACTTCTCACGCAGCTTTGCGAAGTATGCACGCACGACATTCAGCTGCTTGAGGTCGAGGCCGGTGTCGTAATCGGTGCCCTGCAGGGCGGCGACGAGGCTCTCGGTGGCCATGTGGCTGGTGCCGCCGCTCAGGGGGCTCATGGCGGTATCCACGATGTCCGCGCCTGCCTCGATGCCCTTCAGCAGGGACATGGAAGCCAGACCGGCGGTGTAGTGGCTGTGGATGTCCACAGGGATGGACAGGGTGTTTTTCAGCTCCTTGACCAGCTCATAGCTGGTGTAGGGGGTCAGCAGACCGGCCATATCCTTGATGCAGATGGAGTTTGCGCCCATCTCCTCGAGGGTCTTGGCGTACTTGACGTAGTACTCGTTGTTGTGGACGGGGCTGAGGGTGTAGCTGATGCAGCCCTGAACATGTGCGCCTTCCTTGTTGGCGGACTTGATGGCGGTCTGCAGGTTGCGGGGATCGTTCAGTGCGTCGAAGATGCGGATGACATCGATGCCGTTTGCAACAGACTTCTGTACAAAGTACTCAACAGCATCATCGGCGTAGGGGCGGTAGCCCAGCATGTTCTGGCCGCGGAACAGCATCTGCAGCTTCTGGTGGGGCAGCTCCTTGCGCAGGATGCGCAGACGCTCCCAGGGGTCCTCATCGAGGAAGCGGATGCAGCTATCAAAGGTAGCGCCGCCCCAGCACTCGACAGAGAAGTAAGGGATCTTATCCATTTCGGGCAGGATGGGACGCATCTCATCCATCGTCATACGGGTGGCCAGCAGAGACTGGTGAGCATCACGCAGGACGACTTCCGTAATCTTGATCGGCTTTTTGGCCATGGTTGTCACCTCTTCCTCAGTTCTCAGTTCATGGAAACCAGAACGTCACCGGAGTTGACGGTGTCGCCCTTGTTGACGTTGACGGAGGCCACAGTGCCATCCTGAGGAGCAACGATCTCGTTCTCCATCTTCATGGCCTCGAGGATGACCAGCACGTCACCGGCCTTGACGGAAGCACCGGCTGCGACCTTGACATCCAGGATGTTGCCGGGCATGGGAGCCTTGACGGTAACGGCACCGGCAGCACCGGCGGGAGCAGCAGCCTTGGGAGCGGCAGCAGGAGCAGCCGGAGCCTTGGGTGCGGCGGGAGCAGCGGGAGCTGCAACGGGAGCAGCGCCTGCGGCGGTCTCCTCAACGGAAACGCTGTAAGCAACGCCATTGACGGTAATATTGTAGTACTTCATGGAAGGATCCTCCTGAACAAAATCAATGTATGGATTCGATGTACGGTTTACGTTCCGGAACCGCTTACAGAGCCATGTTGCCGTGCTTCTTGGGCAGGCGGGCGGCACGCTTGGTGCTCAGCAGCTCAAAGGCGGCAACCACGCTTGCACGGGCGTTGGCAGCGTCGCAGGTCATATCGGCGGCACCGGCGGCAACGGCGTTGGCAGCGCTGCACACCTCAGCGGTGTACTGGGCAGCCTTGGCGTTGGTGGCGGCAATGATGTTGTCGGAAGCGTCGATCTCGGCCTTGTACAGGACGGAGACGGCAGCGTTGGGCTCCAGAGCGCTGACGGTGCAGCCGTTGACGGCGATCTTCAGGTCAGCGTTGGCCAGAGCGGTGTAGACAGGGCCCACAGCCTTGCCGGACAGCAGAGCCACCTTGGCGGTGGTAGCATCGGCATAGGTCGCAGCCAGA
>OLBC01000188.1_pt1 | contig 14259 bp, 9 predicted proteins | sample 1607531 | NCBI WGS metagenome assembly OLBC01 (sample SAMN02674605, study PRJEB24791) | human gut metagenome, SKBSTL067 | isolation source: stool | host: Homo sapiens | place: USA
TAAAGCCAAATATGTAGTTAGATACCAACTTTTTATCTCTCGAGAGAGTCAAGAGTCCGCTTCAACGTTTCTTGGGGTCGGAGCCGTCATGCCCTGCGCCGCAATGATCCAGAGAATCATCAGCGCGGCGCAAAAGCCGTACACGCCGTGCGTGCCGAAGGCTGAATAAAGCCAGCCGCCGGCGGCCCCGCCGATGAAGACACCGACGGACTGCGTGGTGTTGTACACGCCGAGCGCCAATCCTTTGCACTCCTGCGGCGCTGTTTTTGACACGAGCGAAGGCAGGGAAGCTTCCAGGACGTTAAAGCCGGAGAAGAATACTAACAGCAAAACGGAAATGAGAAGAACAGAGTTGTCAAAAATCTCAAATCCGGCGAATGCGACCAACACCAAGCAAATGGCGCCAACAAACAATTCCTTGGTGCGCCCTTTTTTTTCGGCGTGTTTTAAAACGGGCATCAGAAAGGCCAGACTCACAAGCACGGCCGGAAGATAAACAGTCCAGTGGTGCGCCACGGCCAGATCGAGTTCCACAAGGCGAAGAGGAATGACGACGAAAAGCGCCATTTGAGCCATGTGCAACGAAAAAATACCCAGGTTAAGGCGCATCAGTTGACCGTGCAAAAACACGTCTCTTAACCTGGCTCGTGCTTGAAAATCCTCAAATCGCTTGACGGGAGCGGTCGGAAGCATCAGCACGGCGGCGATGGCCAGTACGCATAACACGGCTGTCAGAAGGAAGATGCCCGGTACGCCGATCGAATCGGCCAAAACGGGGGCAAGAACGAGTGAAAAGGTAAAGCTGATGCCGATGGAAGCGCCGACAAAAGCCATGGCGCGCGTGAGCAGTTTGTCGCGGACACTGTCGGAGATCATGGCGGTGACGGCGGCAGACACAGCTCCGGCACCCTGCAAGGCCCGCGCAAAAAGCAGCGTTGTGATGTCATCGGCTGTATAGGCCAAAAGACTTCCAAAGATGAAAATTAAGAGGCCCGTCACGATCACGGGTTTGCGTCCGAATCGGTCGCTCGCCGCGCCGAAAGGAATTTGGAGTACGGCTTGCGTCAGACCGTAGACGCCGATTGCCAAACCGACCATAAAAGCGTTCGAGCCGCCTTCCAGTGTCTGCGCCCAGACGGAAAAGACGGGAAGAATCAGAAAAATGCCCAGCAGGCGCAGCGCAAACACCGCACCGAGTGTCATGGAGGCGGTGCGTTCCTGTCGTGTGAGGCGCAATGGAGCAGTTGGCGTGCCGGTCAAGGTTGAAGACATAAGAAGAAAAAAACACTGCTTTAGAGCGAATTGCGCTGTATAGTAATCGATTCGCCTAAGCCAAAACTTAAGCTGGGCGCTTGTTCGTAAGAGAAAGGTCCGTTCATGCCCAACACCATCCGTATTCGCGGCGCTCGTACGCATAACCTCAAAAATGTCGATGTGGATATTCCGCGCGGCAAGCTCACGGTTGTCACCGGACCGTCGGGCTCGGGGAAGAGTTCCGTGGCTTTCGATACTTTGTACGCCGAAGGTCAGCGACGCTACGCCGAAAGTGTCTCGAGCTACGCGCGTCGCTTCATGGATGTGATGGACAAGCCCGACGTGGACAGTATAGAGGGACTGTCGCCGTGTATTGCCATCGGCCAAGGAACGACGACGGCGGGATCGCGCTCGACGGTGGGCACGATGACTGAGATCAATGACTACCTGCGCGTGCTGTTTGCGCGAGCCGGTGTGCCGTACTGTGCCGAGCACGACGTGCCGCTGCAAAAAAGCGGCGTACACGACATGGTCGACGCCGTGTTGGGGTTTGAAAAAGGAACTCGCGTTCTGATTTTGGCGCCGCTAAAAATCCCGGGAGCCGTTTCGCTTGCCGAAGTGTGCAAACAGTTGACCAAGCGTGGCTTTCTGCGTCTTTTGCTCGATGGTCAAACGTATGCGCTCGACGATATGTCGCAGGAAATGCTCGCCGAGTCTGCGGCGGGTCACACGATCGACATCGTGATTGATCGACTCAAAAGTTCCGACGCTCAGCGTTCGCGCTTGGCCGAAAGCTTTGAAGCGGCCATCAAGGCCGCTGACGGTCGCGCAGCCTATCTGAGAATGGACACCGGTGAACGTCGGGTGTTTCACACGCGCTATTGCTGTCCGATTTGCGAGGCTACGGCGCCTGATTTGAGTCCCGCGATGTTCTCGTTTAATAACGCGCTCGGAGCTTGCCCCGTGTGCGAGGGCTCGGGGGAAGTCGAACGATTCGATCCGGCATTGGTGGTAAGCGACGCACGACTGTCGTTGCGGCAGGGAGCCGTGTGCGGCTGTACGCCGCAAAACCGAGCCAACTTTACGGATTTGTCGACGGCCTCGCGCCTTTTGGGCTTTTCTTTGGATGTCGCTTTTGAGGAGCTTTCCCCGGATATCAAAGACTATGTGCTCTATGGTCCGAACAAGGCGCAGCGCGATGTACTCGGCATGCCCGATTTTGAAGGAGTGATCGCACAGCTTGAAAAGAAATGGAAGCGCACGACGAGCGAGGCGGTCAAAAACGGCATGCGCGTGTTGCGGCGCACCACCGTCTGCCCGGCCTGCGACGGTACGCGTCACCGAGCCGAAGTCAAAAATGTCTACGTGGGCGTGCCGGAAAACCGCATCAATTTGATCGAAATGCAGCGTCTGCCACTCATTGAGCTTGTGGCGCGCATCGAAGCGTTGGAGCTTTCGTCGGCATTGGAATGCGTGGCCAAGCCTCTTTTTGACGAAGTCTTAAAGCGCGTTCGCTTTTTGATTGACGTTGGTTTGGGGTACCTCACACTATCGCGCGAAACGTCAAGCCTTTCGGGCGGCGAAGTTCAGCGCATTCGTTTGGCCGGGCAGCTTGGCGCCGGTTTGACGGGCGTGACCTATGTGCTCGATGAGCCGACGGTTGGCCTGCATCAGCGCGATACGGGACGCGTCATTGAGATGCTCAAGAAACTCACGAAGGCCGGCAACACGGTCGTCGTGGTTGAGCATGACCCCGAGATGATTCGTGCGGCCGACTGGATGGTGGATATGGGACCGGGAGCCGGTACGCAGGGCGGCACGGTGGTCTGTCAGGGTGAAGTCAAAGACATCTGCGCGTGCGAAGCTTCCAAAACGGGTGCGTATCTGAGTGGCCGCCTTGAGATGCCGCAGGCACCGCACAAGGTGTTTACGACCGATTCTGAGGCGCTTGTCATCAAGGGGGCCTCAGGGCGCAATCTCAAGCATATTACGTGTCGTTTTCCGGTCGGCGCTCTGGTGGCGGTCACGGGCGTGTCGGGGTCGGGGAAGTCGACACTGATTAACGAAACGCTGGGTCGGTACATGAAAAAGCGACTGCATCGCGCCAAATTGCAGCCACTGGATTTTGAAGAAATCGAAGGAGCCGATTATTTCGACAAGATCATTGAGGTCGACCAGAGCGCGATCGGCAAAACGCCGCGCTCGAACCCGGCAACCTACACCGGGCTCATGTTGCCGCTTCGCGAAGTATTTGCGGCTACACCGGCGGCGCTCGAGCGAGGCTACGGGCCGGGGCGATTTAGCTTTAATACAGAGGGCGGTGCGTGCGAGGCCTGCGAAGGTGAAGGACGAATAAAGTTTGAAATGGGCTTTTTGCCGCCGGTTTACGTTGACTGCCCAGTCTGTCACGGCAAGCGCTACAACCGTGAAACATTGGAAGTCAAGTACAAAGGCAAGTCGATTTCCGACGTGCTTGACATGACGGTGAGCGACGCACTGCCCTTTTTCGACGTGCACACGCAGATCGTCCGCAAGCTTGAAATGCTCGAAGAAGTAGGGCTGGGTTACATCGGTCTGGGGCAAAGCGCCGTAACCTTCTCGGGCGGTGAAGCACAACGCATCAAACTTGCTCAGGAGTTGGCGCGCCGCGATACGGGGCGCACGCTCTATATATTGGACGAACCGACAACCGGCCTTCACTTTGAAGACGTCGCCGTGCTGATGCGGGTGTTGCGCCGTTTGACGGCGCTTGGCAATACCGTCATTGTGATTGAGCACAACACCGACGTGATTGCCGGAGCTGACTGGGTGGTCGATATCGGCCCCGAAGGCGGTAACGCGGGCGGACAACTCGTCTTTGAAGGGACGCCCGAAGATCTGATGAAGTGCCCCGAGAGTATCACAGGACAGTGGCTGCATGCGACAGCCGACGGAAAGACTCCCAAAAAGCGCAGCCGCGTTCGAAAGGCGAGTTGTTGAATTTTTTGAGAATTTAAGGGTTTACACTTATCTTTTAGAGAAATCGGACGACGAAGTTTCGTTGTTAATACGGGATAACCCGCAAAAAGACCGAAAAAGAATAAAACAACCCGATCCCTAAGCGATGGAAACTTGATCTATATCAATATTAAAAACATCTGAAAGGAGCATCATTCGCTCATCAAAATCAAGGGTCGGGGCGATCGTCTCTGCCCGCGATCTCATTTCAATAAAAAATTAAGGAAATCGATCATGACTCCCGACAACATCAAGTACGGTCATACCCCCACCGGCCCCGAAGTCATCGCCGGCGTGACCCTCAAGGATGCTAAGCGTGCCAGCAAGTGGCCTGCCTACGTTGACGTGGCTCAGTCCGTCACCGGCGCCATCCTCGGCATCTTCCTGTTCTGCCATATGGCCTTCACGAGTTCGATTCAGGTCGGCAAGGACCTCTTCTGGAACCTGATTCAGGTTTCCGGCGGCACCCCGATCTTCGGTCATGAACAGATCTGGCTGCACTTCTTGTTCGTGGGCTTCATCACGCTCTGCGTTATCATCCACGCTCTGTGCGCTCTGCGTCGCTTCCCGACTTCCTACAAGCAGTTCCGTGACATCCGCGCTCACGTGAAGGTTGTGCACCACACCGATTCCTCTCTGTGGTTCATCCAGTTCGTGACCGCCATCATTCTCACCGGCATGGTGTTCCCGCACGTCATGGGCATGCTCACGGCTCCGTCCGAAATCGATCCCAACCTCTCGTCCGTTCACACCTATCACAACGGCCTGATCTGGACGCTCATCTTCCTGGTTGCCACCGAACTGCACGGCATGATCGGTTTGTATCGTCTGGCCGTGAAGTGGGACGTTATCAAGGGCCGTGCTCACGGTCTGCGCAAGGCCATGCTCGTGATCGCCTTCCTGATGGTCTGCTGCGGCTCTCTGACGGCCTACACCTACTGGGGTTATGGCAAGGACCTCGTGGAATCCGGCAACGCCGCCACCCGCTACGTTCCGACCGTCAACTGGTTCGCCGACAAGTAATCGAAGGCTGTTTGCGACAGCATATCTCCCCGGGCTCCAGTCTCCTTACCCGGGGAGACGACACGAAAAGCCGAATTTCCGTTTGTGCGGGAGTTCGGTTTTTTTTTTGAGCCGAACGCCTGAGCGGAACACATTAGAGGCAGGCATGGGGGTTGATAGTGAAAATTTTATAAATGTCTTAAATATTTTTATGTTATTAGGGTTCTTACTGAGAAAGAGGGGTTTTAGAGCACATTGCCGTTGACTAACATCAAAACTCGATGATCTCTTAACAAAGAGATGACGTGAGTACGAATAACCCTGAGCAACAGTCGATACGGCATTCTTCGCCGATCTTTACCCAGACAGTTGCCCTTCTTTTAGGAGGCAAACATGCACGAATCCAGTATTGAGATCGGCGCACTGGACAACAAGTCCAAAGTCATCCCTCTCGTCCTGGGCCCCTTGCTTGCCCTGGCTCTTTATTTCATCCTGCCCGAAACGTACATCAGTGCCAAGGGTGATGTGACACAGCTTAGCCACGCCGCACGCGCTTGCGTGAGTATGGTGCTCTGGATGGCCATCTGGTGGTTTACCGAAGCTGTTCCGATTGCCGTCACCGCACTGTTGCCGATTGTGTGCTTCCCGCTTTTGGGTGTTGCAACGCCGGCTCAGACGCTCAAGGAATACTCCAACGATACGATCTATCTCTTCTTGGGCGGCTTCTTGATCGCTGCCGGTATCGCTCGCTGGGGTCTTGACCGTCGTATTGCTCTGTACACGATTCGCATCGTGGGTACCAAGCCCAAGCAAATTGTGCTCGGCATCATGCTCGCGACGAGCTTCTTGTCGGCCTGGGTGTCCAACACGGCTACGGCTGCCATGATGCTTCCGATTGCCCTTGCTCTGATGGCGGTGGTTCGCTCCACACGCATTGATCAGCCCATCGATAAGGCAGAACGCAACTTTGGCGTGTGCCTGCTTCTGAGTGTGGCCTACGGGGCTTCGTTGGGCGGCGTCTACACTCTTATCGGTACTCCGCCCAATGGCATTTTGGCTCGATTTGTCGAGCAGACTTACGGCGACCCCGTGAGCTTCGTCGATTGGCTCAAGATCTCGTTTCCGACCATGACGATTCTCATCATCGCCACCTATTTGCTCCTGGTGCACGTGCTTTTCCGCGAGCAGCCCGGTGAACTGCCTGGCGGCAAGGAATGGGTCAATAGCGAAATCAAGCATCTCGGCCCGCTCACCCGCGGCGAATGGACGGTTCTGATCGTGTTCGTGGTTGCTGCTTTGCTTTGGACGTTCGGTCCGGTGTTGCGCGGCCTTGAAATCGCAGGCACCAAGCCCTTGAAGCCGATGAGCGACACCGTGATCGCTATGGCTGCCGGCATCATTCTCTTTATCATCCCCGTGGACGCGAAAAAGGGCATCCATGCGCTGGACTGGTCGAGTGCGGCTAAGGGTGTGAGTTGGGACGTGCTGCTTTTGTTCGGCGGCGGTCTGGCCATGGCTGCAGCCATTCAGCGTACCGGTGCGGCCGATGCCGTGGGCGCCGCGGCCGTGGCCCTGGGCGGCCTGCCCGAATGGGCGATCGTGGGTGGTGTGGCGACTCTGGCTTGCTTTGCCTCGGAATTCACCTCCAATACGGCTCTTGCCGCAACCCTGATGCCGCTTGTGGCAGCCGTGGCTGATTCCATCAATGCCAATCCGCAGTCTCTGTTGATTGCTGCCACGATGGCAACGAGCTGCGCCTTCATGATGCCGGTGGGTACGCCTCCCAACGCTATGGTATTCGGCACCGGCCGTCTGAAGATCGGCGATATGTTGCGGGCAGGTTTCTGGCTTAATGTGGTCTCGATCATCGTGATTTCGATCGCTGTCCTGCTCATTGATCCGGGCATCATCCCGATGAGCTGATACGGAACTTCTTACAACCGGCTGCTTCGCACCGCCGCACTCGGGGAAGGATTTTCTCTGGGTGCGGCGGTGTGTCTATTTGCAGCAATGGCTCTTAACAAAAACTGTCGTTGAAACAGAAGGTTTAGCTCTATAATTAAAATATTATGAAAGGCATGATAAATTTGCCGGTACGGACTTTTTATTTTTTGCGGTAGAGATCTATGACGCTGCGTTCTGTTGTTCTGGCTATTCTGAGTCTGCTTGCCTTGATCTTCCTGATTCTCAATTGGCAGGGAATCACGGCGCCTGTACCGGTCAACTTGATCGTTGAAGAGATCCAGGCTCCGTTGGGTCTGATCCTGTTGGTGATTCTTGGAGGTCTCTGGCTCTTTGGCATTGCCTGGGCACTGATGCAGCAGGCCTCGACGCTTGTGGAAATTCGCAAGGCCTATAAGGAGGCCAATGCCAACAAGTCATTGGCCGATCACGCCGAGCAGTCCCGCTTGGAGCAAACCAAGGAGAGTCTGCGTCAGGAAATGATTAAGAGCCGCGAAGAGCTACTAGCTGGCATCAAGGCCGCTGTCGAGGTTCCGACGGCAAGCGCGCAGGACGCCCAAAAGCGTCTTGATGCTGTTGAAAAAGCGCTTGAAAAGCTTTCACTTCGCATTGAGCAAATTGCAGACAAAGCGCAAATCGGACCGGCGCCCGAACTGCCTGCGCCGGAACCCAAGAAGTCCGGCTTTTTTGGTTTTTTAGGGGGCAGCAAATCCAATAAGCCCCATGAGCCGTCCAAGAACGAAATCGTTGAATCGCCGGTTGTACCGACGGCGCCTGCGGCCGTTCCCGAACCGGAGTCGGTTCCTGTGTCCGATAAGACTGACGCGGCAAAGGAGGAGTCGGCGCAGTCTGTTGAGCCCACCGCAAAGCCTAAGGACGGGTTTTTCAAAAAAATGTTTCATTGATAAGGTGAGGTCTTATGTCCGGCAATGTTTATCGCTATCTGGATACACTGATTACAGCCGGGTCGTTTTCCAAAGCGGCACGAGTTCTGCAAATCTCTCAGCCGTCCATCTCCCAGTTTGTGCATCGATTGGAAACGGAAGTCGGTACACAGCTTGTTGATCGCACCGCTAAGCCTCTGAGACTGACTTATGCCGGTGAATGCTTCATGAAGACGGAGCGCGAAATTGAGCAGCTCCGTAGCATGCGCTCCCGTCTCATTGCCGACATCGGCGAGGGGGTGAGAGGTCATGTCACCATCGGTTCGTCACACTATCGCTCTACGTTCTTTCTGGCGGAGGTCCTGCCGATCTTCCGACGTGAGTATCCGGGTGTCACTGTGTCTTTGGCCGAGGGTACGACCAAGGAGCTCGAAGATTTCGCTTTTGACGGGGTGACCGATCTGAGTCTTGTGATCGCGCCGCTCTATCGTAGCGAACTCGAGTACGCCGAACTGTTTCGCGAACGGTATCTTTTGGCGATGAGTCCCGAGTCGCGTGTGGCAAAGACCGTGGCGCAACCTGCTTCGGGCGGCTATGCTTCCATGCCGTTTAATCGTCTCAACGGCGAACCTTTCATCACGATCAAGCAGGGGCAGAAGTTCCGCAACCTCTACGAAGATCTGTGCCGGGCGACTCGTACAACGCCTCGTGTAATGCTCGAAAGCGAATCGCCTGTGGCGGCTCTCCATTTGGCCAGTGCAGGACTTGGCGCGACTTTTGTGACGCAAACGCTTGCCAAACGTTGCCGACCGGCGCAACCGGTGCGCTACTTCACGATCGAGCCGGCGCGGCCCGACCGCATGGTGGTGGCCGCCTATCGCAAGAACGGTTATCTTACCAAGGCTGCCCGCAGTCTCATCGAAGTGATGCGCCGCGTGGCCGAAACCGAATTTGCCGACGGCTAGTCAACAAAAAAATCCGTCGCGACTTCTGTAAAACGCAACGGCTGTCAATCCCGTAAGGTTGGGCGCCTCCGAAATGAACGGAGACGCCCGTTTTCTTATTAGTCGATGTACTCGGTCTTTTTGATGACTTCTTCAACGATCGGGGCTTTGCGTTCGTTAAAGAGCTTCTTGTTTTCTTCGAACAAGTTGCCTCCGTGGGTGTCGATCGAAACAATGAGCGGACCGAATCCTTTCACGCGCATGACCCAGAGCGACTCGGGCATGCCCAGTTCCGGCCACTGCACGTCTTCGACCTCTTCGACGCACTGTGCGGCAAGTACCGCGCAGCCGCCCGGGAAGACGCAGTGCAAGGCCCTAAAGCGGCTGCAGCCTTCGACCGTATTGGGGCCCATGCCACCCTTGCCGACGATGAGCTTTACGCCGGTTTCTTCGATGAACTCTTTCTCGAACTTTTCCATGCGCATGGATGTGGTCGGACCGATGGACACGACCTTAAAGCCGCTGCCGGAACTTTGATCGGGCACCATGATGGGGCCGGCGTGAAAGATCGCTTTGCCCGCGAGATCAACGGGAATCTTGCGGCCGTGCTTGACCAGACGCGTGTGCGCGCAGTCGCGGGCCGTGATGAGGTAACCGTTGAGATAGATAATGTCGCCGATGCGGATGTCTTCGAGGTCTTCACTGCGAATCGGCGTCGTCAGAATTTTCTTGCTCACAGCGTGACTCCTTTGTGCGAGATCATTTCATAGGACATATCGGCGTTGAAGCGAATGGTGGCGCGGCGATGACCCCAGCAGCCTACCGACAGACCGACGGCCAGGCACGAGGGGTGACGCGCGGCTTGTTCGACGTGAACGCCCATCACCGAGAGTGCGCCCTTGAGTCCGCCCGGACCGATGTTGATGTCGTTGAGACCTTTTTCGATGATCTGTTCGAATTCGGCACCGCGCGGGTTGCTGTTGCGTGAACCGATCGGGCGCATCAGAGCTTTCTTGGAGAGGTTGGCTGCCACTTCGACGGAACCCGCAATGCCGATGCCCACGAGCAGCGGCGGGCAGGCGTTGATGCCGCGGTCGCAGATGTTGTCAAAGACAAAGCGCACGACGCCTTCGTAGCCTTCGACAGGCATCAGGACTTTTGCCGTACCCGGAAGCGAGCAGCCGCCGCCGGCCATATAGCCGTGGATGGTGCACTGATCCGATCCGGGGATAATTTCCCAGTCGATCCAGGGAATGCGCACGCCCGTGTTGTTGCCGGTGTTCTTTTCGTCGAAGATCTGAACGGCGTTGTGGCGCAGCGGCGCTTCTTTGGTGGCGCGGATCGTCGCTTCTCTCAGGCATTCCTGCATCTGACCGATGAGCGGGAATTCCGAGCCGCATTCAATCCAATACTGAATAACGCCGGTGTCCTGACAGAAGGGCACGTTGAACTTGTCGGCGAGTTCCAGATCCGTAAACATGGAGTCGTACATCACCTTGGCAAGCGGCGTATCTTGCAGCGTGCGCATTTCCTTGAGCTTGGCAAGTACGTCGTCGGGCAAATGTTTGCCGAAGTACGCCGTGAACTTCGCCATGGTGTCAGTGAAACGGGTACTCAATTCCGTTTTGTCCATTGCGTTTGTCTCCTCGCGCGGGTCGTGACCGCAGCGCGTCTGATGGGGTGAAATCAAGGGAAGCGAGCCTTCCTACTTTTGGTGGAATTCTTACGCCTTTTGAGTGATAAATCAAATATTTTATTCTCTATTATTTCGATAAATATAAAACTATTGATTTACTTAACTTATTGATAAAAAAAGAGAAATGTGAAGACGAATGGAGATGTACCAGAAGTAAGAATGGAGCTCTATACCTACGAAGAGGTAAATCGGAAAAAATAAAAAGCGCCTCAGCCGGATGGCGAAGCGCTTGAGATGTGTTGCGAAAAAGCGAATGGCGATTAAGCGGCGTGATAAGACGTCACGCGCTCAACTTCTTCTTTGGCACCGAGGAAAACAGCCACGCGCTGATGCAGTTTTTCGGGCTTGATCGAAAGAATGCGTTCGTAGCCGTTGGTGGCGCGGCCGCCGGCCTGTTCCATCAACCAGGACATGGGATTGGCTTCGTACATCAGACGAAGCTTGCCGGGTTTGGAGGGATCGCGGTTGTCCTTGGGGTACATGAAGATTCCGCCGCGGCAAAGGATGCGGTGTACTTCGGCAACCATAGCCGCCACCCAGCGCATGTTGTAGTCCTTGCCTCGAACGCCGGTTTTGCCGGCAAGAAGTTCTTCGATGTAGCGGTTCACGGGGGCTTCCCAATGGCGCTTGTTCGAGCAGTTAATCGCAAATTCCTTGGCCTGTTCGGGCACCTGTACGTTGTCGTTGGTGAGGATGTAGGTGTTGGTGCGGGGATCAAGCGTAAACATCACCACGCCGCGGCCGAGAGTGAGCGCCATCTGCGTTTGCGGACCGTACATGATGTAGCCGGCGGCAAGCTGACGGTCGCCGGGCTGCAGAAAGTCGGCGTCCTGCGGAGCGGTAGCGTCTTCGTGCGGATTGGGCAGGATCGAAAAGATCGTTCCGATCGAGACGTTGATGTCGATGTTGCTTGAACCGTCAAGCGGGTCGTAGCAGATGAGATAGGGGCGGCGATCTGTACAGTCGGCTGCCACACAGTGATCCATTTCTTCCGAAGCACAGGCGGCGACAACGCCCGACTCAAGCACGGCCTTGGTGACGATGTCGTTGCTGATGACGTCGAGTTTTTTCTGCTCTTCGCCCTGCACGTTTTCGCTGCCTGCCATGCCGAGCACGCCCATGAGGGCGCCGCAGGCGACTTCGGAGCTGATTTCCACGCCGCAGGCAGCCACGGTTTCGATCAATCGGGCGAGTTTTTCATCAAGGCCGTTGGTCTTGACTTCGTTGGCGAGCATGTCGCTTAAAGTGATCTGTTGCATAACTCTTCTCTTTTTTAGAGCAAGGACGGATGATGGGTAATCAGTAGGTGTTGAGCGCTTTTTCCACCACTTCGCTCACGCCGGCCGAAAGATTTTCGGTGCGGGCGACTTTGGTGAGAGCCGCATGCATGAGGCGTGCGAGTTCCGGCGTATAGCGGCGCCAGTTGTCCAGCGCACGGGCCAGGCGGGCAGCCACGTGACTGTTGATGGAGTCGAGCTGCAGCACCATGTCGGCCCAGAATTCGTAGCCGGCGCCGTCGGGGCGGTGGAATTCAGGTTCGTTTGCCACGAAGAACGTATTGACAAGCGCATAGACGTTGTTCGGGTTCTTGAGCGAGAACACAGGACACTGCATCAACGACTTGATGCGGTCGAGCACCGGACATTCGTTGGGATAGACGCGTGCCGTGGCCTGCACCGAGAACCACTTGTTAATCAGAAGCGGCTCGTTGCCCCAGAGTTTGCCTGCGGCATTCAAGACGTCGATCTTGGCCGGGCTCTGGCTGTTGACGATCATGCGCAGAGCGGCAAGACGATCGGTGAGGTTGTCCGAGAGTTCGAACTGATCGCGGGCATCCAACAGGGCTCGGGCGTTGCCGCCGGCGAGAAGATACTCGAGCGTGAGATTGCTCAGGGCGCGTTTGCCGGCTTCCTTCGGATCGAATCGGTATTCGAGCGTCATATTGCGCATGTTTTCGGTATGAAGCGGCTGACCGAGCTTGTGCGAGAGTTTGCGGCCGATCGTTTCCATCACGAAGATGCGGGCCTGACGAATGGCCTGCGGGTTGATCATGGCGCGGTGAGCCGCGATGCTCTTTTCAGAAGGCAACGTGAGCACGGTGGCGCGGTATTCGGGCGACAGATTCGTGTTGGTGAGAATGCCTTCGAAAGCCGAAATGAGCGTGCCGTGAACGTCGGGTTCCACTCCGTTTTCGATCATGGTGACGACTTCGTTGATGACGGCAAGCATCAAACGCTCGAAAGCGTCGGCGCGGTTAAAACCGTCGGAATCGTGCAGTGCCAGGAACTGAAGCTCTTGCAGCGTATAGGCGTAATCGAAGATTACGGGAGCCGAAAAGCCTCGACCCAGAGACAGAACCGGATTTTCCGCGATGCCTTCAAAAGTCCATTCGTCATCGGCCGTTTCAAGAACGAGTTTGGCGGTGGTGACGGGTTCCTCGTCGGAACCGACAAGCTTCAAGGGCAGATCTTTGCCGTCGCGACCGATCAAACCGACGAGAATCGGAATCACAAGCGGGTACTTTTCAGCTTGCCCGGGTGTCGGAGGCGTCGACTGTGAAGCGCGAATCGTGAAGGTGCAGTCGTCCTGATTCCAGTTCGTTTCCACGGAAACGCGCGGGGTGCCTGCTTGAGACCACCATAAACTGAAATTGGTGAGATCAACTCCGTTGGCGTCGGCCATGGCTTGAATGAAGTCGTTACAGGTAACGGCCGATTCGTCGTAGAGCTGCACGTAACGATCCATGCCCCTCTTAAAGCCGTCTTTGCCGAGGAGCGTCTGGAGCATACGGATGACTTCGGCGCCCTTTTCGTACACCGTCATTGTGTAGAAATTGTCGATTTCTCGGTAACTTTCCGGGCGAATCGGGTGAGCCATGGGGCCGGCGTCTTCCGGGAACTGGCTACTGCGAAGCGCGCGCACAGCGTGAGTGCGTGCGACGGCGCGGCTCGATTCGTCAGGCTGCATGTCGGCCGTGAATTCCTGCTCGCGAAACACCGTCAGGCCTTCCTTGAGCGTGAGCTGGAACCAGTCGCGCAGCGTGATGCGATCGCCCGTCCAGTTGTGGAAGTACTCGTGACCGACAATGGATTCAATGTTTTGGTAGTCCGTGTCGGTGGCAATAGAGGGCGAAGCCATCACATAGCGGGAATTGAAAATATTGAGGCCCTTGTTTTCCATAGCCCCGAAGTTGAAGTCGTCGGTGGCAACGATCATGAAGCGGTCGAGATCAAGTTCAAGCCCCCAACGTTCTTCATCCCAAGCGATGGCCTTTTTGAGGCTTTCGAGCGCATGCTCGGAATTGGGGTAGTTTTTTTCTTCTGTCCAAACCTGCAGAAGAACTTCGCGCCCGCTCTTCGTTTTGATTTTGTCTTCGCGGGCCACGAACTGACCGGCTACCAGAGCAAAGAGGTAGCACGGTTTTTTGAAGGGATCTTCCCAGCGCACCCAATGACGATTGTCGGCCTCGTCCCCCTCGGCGACCAGATTGCCGTTGGAAAGCAGAACGGGGTAGAGCGTC
>OLBC01000211.1_pt1 | contig 12784 bp, 16 predicted proteins | sample 1607531 | NCBI WGS metagenome assembly OLBC01 (sample SAMN02674605, study PRJEB24791) | human gut metagenome, SKBSTL067 | isolation source: stool | host: Homo sapiens | place: USA
TGCCCTTCACCGCCCAGTTGTCGGCCTCAGAGCCGCAGCCGGTGAAGAAGATCTCCGCCGGAGACGCGTTGATGGCCTTTGCCACCTGGGCGCGGCCGGTGTCCACAAACTCTTTGGCCTCATAGCCAACGCTGTAATGGCTGCTGGGGTTGCCGCAGGCACCGCTCAGGGCCTGGGTCATCACTGCCAGCACCTCCGGGGCACAGGCAGTCGTGGCAGCATTGTCGAGATAAACCACTTTCTCCATAGTTTCCATGGGATTGATCCTTTCTGGCAAACGACAAATCGTTTTTGCATTCCCGGACCGAACGTCCGGGCCTATGATACCTTTTAACGGGAATGTTATACCATATCATTCCCTAGCATGTCAATAGGAATACTGGAAATTCATCAATCCGTAACAATCCGGGCAGATTCAGCGCCCTTTTCCGGCCAGCTTTCCCAGAACCACCTTCCATTTGGGGTAGCCCCAGCGCCGATCTTCGGAAAAATCATCGGCCAGCTTCCAGGGGAAGGTGCCGCCATCGAAGTACAGATTGCCCGCTTCGTCCACCCGGTCCAACTTTTTGGGCAGGTATTCCTCATCATAATAGCTCTTGCGCTTATCCGGCAGGGCCCAGTGGAGGGTGCCGTCGGCATCCATGCCGGAAGCCCACACGCCGAACACAAAGGTTGCCGCCTCGCCGTAGCAGTGCTGCTCAAAGCGGATGGCACCATCATAATAGAATTTGATGACCTCCAGCGTACCGGATTCCTTTTTGCCGTCCCGGCCCAGCGTGGGGCGGTAGTCCTGCTGATACCGGCAGCCGCAATGGGCTCCGGCAAACTTTTTCGGGTCGAACGCCATAAGTGCACATCCTTTCTTTTGCACAAAACTCCCTCCGTCATCGCTGTGCGCTGCCACCTCTCTCTCGGAGGGAGGCTTACCGCACGGACAGGCCCCATCTCAGAGGGGGCTGTCTGCGAAGCAGACTGGGGGAGTTTCCTTTAAAAATGCCCCTCAAAATCGCCCTCGATCTCATACGGCCAGCTCAGGATGCCGCCGAGATCACGCAGGCCGGTGTAGCCCTGCGCTTCCAGCTTCTGTGCGGCATCGGCACTGCGGCGGCCGGTGCGGCAGTAGATCAGCCACTGGGCGTTTTTGTCCGGCATGACCTCCTCCGCGCGGGTCAGCACGTCACCCAGGGGCAGCAGCTTTGCGCCGGGGATATGTCCCACGGCAAATTCGTCCGGCTCCCGGACATCCACGGCCTGCGCCTTGCCCGCATCCAGCAGGCGGATGGCTTCGGCCGGAGTGATCTTCTCTACCATTGTCTCATCTCCAAATTCCGATATTTTCTCTATTATATGATAACAGACGTTTTTTGTTTCGGCAAGAGAAACCGGCGTTTTCGCTTTGCAAAACCTGCACCGCGTGGTATACTAAGGGGAGAAACAAGGAGAGTAGACCATGAAATTTTCCACAAAGAGCCGCTACGCCCTGCGGCTGATGGCCGAGCTGGCCCGCTACGCACCGGGCACCACCGTCTCCCTGAAAGAGATCAGCGAACGGCAGAACCTGAGCCTGAAATATCTGGAACAGATCGTCACCCCGCTGGCCCGGGTGGGGCTTGTGAAAAGTGAGCGCGGCAGCCAGGGCGGCTACCGGCTGACCAAGGCCCCCGCTGACTACACCGCCGGTGAGATCCTGCGCGCCATTGAGGGCAGCGTGGCCCCCATCCCCTGCCTTGGCAGCGAGACCAACGAGTGCCCCATGTCCGAGCAGTGCTTCACCCTGCCGTTCTGGGCCGGGCTGGACGAGGTCATCAACCAGTACATCGACAGCGTCACTCTGGAGCAGCTGGCCCAGAGCCTGCCCGCCGCCAAGGACGGCTGCTGCGGCTGCAACACCAAGACCTGAAAATTTATGCTTGACATTTTGCGCCGAATCTTATATAATAAGCAGGCATTCAGCGAATGCAGTATAGATTTAGGGGTATAGCTCAGTTGGTAGAGCAGCGGTCTCCAAAACCGCGTGCCGTGAGTTCGAGACTTACTACCCCTGCCACAAACCTCCGGAGCAGCCGTTCCGGAGGTTTTGTTTTTGCGCAGACATACTCCCCCAGTCATCGCTGCGCGATGCCAGCCCCCTCTGGGATGGGGCCTTTGTGCCTCTGCAAAGAGGCTCCCTCATGGAAGGAGCTGGCTGCGAATGCAGTGAGCAGACTGAGGAAGTCCGCCTTTTTCATCTTTTTTGCGGCTTTTTTGTTTTTTCCGCTTGACAAGCCGCCCATCTTCCGGTATAATAGGACACGTTCCGGCGGTAAACGCCGCACGAACTTGAGCGATCATGGCCCGGTAGCTCAGTTGGTTAGAGCACCAGCCTGTCACGCTGGGGGTCGTCGGTTCGAGCCCGATCCGGGTCGCCATTTGCTGCTATAGCTCAGTTGGTAGAGCGCATCCTTGGTAAGGATGAGGTCTCCAGTTCGAATCTGGATAGCAGCTCCATTGAAAAACCACTTGAAGTCTTAGAGCTTCAGGTGGTTTTTTGTTTGCCATTTTCCCGGTTTCTCCGGCCGGGAAGCCCTCCCTTTCCAGCGAAATGCCCAAAATTGGGTCTGATTTTTCCACATTCCGGCAATTGAACTTTTGGATGGTTTGCAGTACACTTTGTGTAAGAGAGTTGGTTATTTTTGTGTCAAATATCCACAGACCAGAGAGTTTTGATTGAATCGGAGGTATTTCCTATGGCTCGTTTTACTCTTCCCCGCGATCTGTACCACGGCAAGGGTGCTCTGGAAGCCCTGAAGTCCTTTACCGGCAAAAAGGCCATGATCTGTGTCGGCGGCGGCTCCATGAAGCGGTTCGGCTTCCTTGACCGCGCTGTTGGCTACCTGAAGGAAGCCGGCATGGAAGTGGAGCTGTTTGAGGGCATCGAGCCCGATCCCTCTGTTGAGACCGTCATGCGCGGCGCAGAGGCTATGCTGAAGTTTGAGCCCGACTGGATCATTGCCATGGGCGGCGGCTCCCCCATTGATGCCGCAAAGGCCATGTGGATCAAGTACGAGTACCCTGAGATCACCTTTGAGGAGATGTGCAAGGTGTTCGGCATTCCGCCGCTCCGCCGCAAGGCCCACTTCTGCGCTATCTCTTCCACCTCCGGCACCGCCACTGAGGTGACCGCCTTCTCCATCATCACCGATTATCAGAAGGGCATCAAGTACCCCATCGCTGACTTTGAGATCACCCCCGATGTCGCCATCGTCGATCCCGATCTGGCCGAGACCATGCCCAAGAAGCTGGTCGCCCACACCGGTATGGATGCAATGACCCACGCCATCGAGGCTTATGTTTCCACCGCCCACTGCGACTACACCGACCCGCTGGCCATCTTCGCCATCCGGATGATCCAGGGCGATCTGGTGGACAGCTACAACGGCGATATGTCCAAGCGTGATTCCATGCACAACGCACAGTGCCTGGCCGGTATGGCATTCTCCAATGCGCTGCTGGGCATCGTCCACTCCATGGCACACAAGACCGGTGCTGCCTTTGCCGACTACGGCGCACACATCATCCACGGTGCTGCCAATGCCATGTATCTGCCCAAGGTCATCGCCTTCAACGCCAAGAACCCCGAGGCCAAGAAGCGCTATGGTGTTATCGCCGACGAGATGAAGCTGGGCGGTTCCAACGACGACGAGAAGGTCAAGCTGCTCATCGAGCACCTGCGCGGCATGAACGATGCACTGAACATCCCCCACTGCATCAAGAACTACGGCCCCGATTCCTACCCCACCGAGCAGGGCTTTGTTCCCGAGGAAGTGTTCCTGGAGCGTCTGCCCGAGATCGCAAAGAACGCTATCGGCGATGCCTGCACCGGCTCCAATCCCCGCCAGCCCAGCCAGGAGGAGATGGAGAAGCTGCTCAAGTGCTGCTACTACGACACTGAGGTCGACTTCTGATTTAAACCGACATTTTACAGACACTTTTACCTCTTTCCCATAACAGCAAAGCCGCAAGCCCTCAACAGGCCTGCGGCTTTGTTGTTTGATGGGCCTCTCAGGCGCTCCGCGCCAGCTCCCCTGACTGGAGCTGCCAGGCTTGCGCTGCTGCAGACAGCAGAGCGATGGACGCAAAAAACCGCCCTGACGGTTTCCCATCAAGGCGGTTTGAGCTGGAGCTGCTATCCAGATTCGAACTGGAGACCTCATCCTTACCAAGGATGCGCTCTACCAACTGAGCTATAGCAGCACAATCACAGCTCAATTATTTTACCACAAGAAAGACTGCTTTGCAAGTGTTTTTTGCAAAAAAATCCGTTTTTTCTGTTCCAAAGCAAAAAAGCCCAGAGCGATACCGCTCCAGGCTCCTTTGTCTGTATGTACATATCATGTGTATAATGTCCGGGGCGGATATTGTCAAGGGAAGTGAACGGGTTTCATCTCCAGGTGCCCACCGATTCATCTTGTTTGGTGTTTTGCATCCATCGCACCAGCGCTTCGGCATCCTGTTTGCCTTTGGCGTACATTTTTTCAAGGCCGGCGCGGTTCTTGGTCAGGGTGGACATTCCCTCGGTGCTGTCCGGGGCGATGATGCAGACAAGGCCCTGCCGCTCCAGCTCCCGCGCCCGCTGGACAGCCGTGTTGTACCGCCATGCCCGGCGGCGCAGCCCCTCGGCTGCAGCGGGGTAATGCGACTGCAGCAGGTGTGCCAGATGCTCGTCCAGGGCATCACTCCTCACCAGCCCCATGGGCTTGGTCAAGATGAGAGCCACCCGGTCGCAGCCGTGGGCAAAGGCCCATTCCAGCGGGACGGGGTCGGCCAGGCCGCCATCAAAATAAGGCACGCCGTTGATGACGCAGGGCTGGTCGATGACCGGGATGCAGCAGGATGCCATGAGGATGCGGTAGTCGTCCGGGTGGAGGTCTGCCTTGGTGAAATACTGCGCCTCGCCGTTCTGTGCATTGGCGGCCACCACGCAGAGCTCTGCCGGGCTGCGGGCAAGCGCCGCGTAATCCAGCGGATTCTCGCCGCCTGCATTGCTGAGGGTGCCGTAGACATAGCCCAAATCGAGATAGGAGTGCTTGTGGATGAGGTTGTGCACGCTCATGTACTCCCTGCGGAAGGAGTATTCATCGTAAAAGGGCTTGTTCCGCCCATGCTGGCCTGCCAGATAGGACGCCATATTGGCGCTGCCCGCCGAAACGCCGATGCAGAGATCGAAGCGGAGGTCCTCCTCCAGGCAGCGGTCCAGCACGCCAGCGCCGTAAATGCCCCGCAGGCCGCCACCCACATCAATGACACCGTATTTCATGGGCTGTTCCTCCATCGTTTCATTCCATTTCCCTCCCAGTATAACGGGACGGCGGGAAATACTCATTGAGCAAACGGCGGGATCTGATGCAATTTGCGGCAGAAAGCAGGATCTGCCGCAATAGGGGCAAACAAAAACGGCCAGATGAGCAAAGAACTGTATGAATGAGCAAAAAAAGAAGCACGAAGGCCGAAACCTTCGTGCTTTTTTGCATGGGCCAGCCAGGACTTGAACCCGGGACCAAGCGGTTATGAGAACGTCGCTAATTTTGAAATCCCGTTTTTCTTGTGAAATCTTGTGACTATCTGATAATTTCATGAAAGTGCCTTTGTGTACTTTGACGTAACTTTTGGTATCTTTTAGTCTCTAAAACGGCTCTTTGTACCCAGAACCGTACCCAAGAATTTTCGGGTACGAAACCTGACACTTACTGTTACTATTTTGGATTTACATAGCTCACTTTCTAAAATTGAAGGTGAGTTATTTTGCCAAAAAACAACCGGAAGTTCCCGCAGGGAAAAAGTCCGGCTGTTCATAACGTTATTATCAGTGATCTTTGACGGAGAGAGCCTCCGAGGTACGCATTGCATGGGCCTTATGCAGCAAGATTATAACCTACAAGGTTTTTTTCAACAATTCCGAGCATATACAGTTTTTGGATTCCCTCGATAATTTCCTGCTCAGTAAACTTCTTTGCCTTTTCCTCAGACCAATTCTTGAATCCAGAAACAATTTTATCTGTTGTTAGCCCGCCAGAATTTTCAATCAGAAAGCAAATTGTTGCCAAACATTCTAATTCATGATCGGTTTCAATAGAGTTCACAAAATTACAAGACTTTACAATCCAAGGAAGCAAAGCTTGTAGAGTATTATTTACTGATTCACTCGTAAGCTTATTAAATAGAATTTTTTCGGCCTCTTTTGTAGAAGATGTTCCATGAAACTGTTGAAATTCACGAATTCCCTTACTGATTATATCAATGGAGTGATCATAAGGACCGTATTTATGTGCAACAAATCGAAAATATTTCTTGGAAGAAAATAAATCCATGAAATAAGCCGCTTTTTGCAAACGAAGACTATTAAACTTTTTCAAATGACCTTTTAATTCCATTAACACGAGTGCTGAGGTACTTAGTTTCGGTTCTTGTGTTGGCGTTGTTGCAAAGTTTCGAGAGGGCTCATAAACATAAATCGTCACCTGTTTTGCTGTATCCTCTAGTTTTTGGACCAGAACTTGCTTAACGTCATTCCAAACAAGACCGCCGTTGCCGCTTCCCAACGGTGGAATAGCAATACTCCTTATATTGAGTTCTTTTATCAGTGAAACAAGTGAATCTAGCCCATCCTCAATATATTTCATCTGGGATTTCTCACGCCATTTATCTTTAGTCGGAAAATTGATGATAATTTTACCGCTTTCTTCATAGACATGAAGATTTCCTGGACGGAGTGTGCCATTTTTACACGCCTTGACATAGTCTTTGTTATTATTTGGAAATTTAAGTTTAAATTGATAGGCGATTCCCTTTCCCATATAACCTTCACAGTTTACTGTGTTGACAAGAGCCTCAGCATCAGACTGAAGCAAATCTCCTGTTGTATAGAAAAACACTTAAATCACCTCCAATTTAATTTATTGTTATTGGCCCTTTGGAAACATTTCGGGCATGACCCGTATCTTGTCCTTAATGGCAGCAGAATTTTCCATTCTCAAGATTTTTTCTTTTGCTCTTTCGCTATAAACGTAAATATATGCAAAATCTGATACTGGAACACAATCCTCCACAACACACTCCGCCATACATGCTTTCCGAATTTCAGCATTTTGATAATCGCGATGTGCTCTATCGTCTAATATATTCCATGGAACTTTCTTAAAGCCTTCCCTGTAAGTATAAATGTCCGGAGTGTCACTATCCAACGGATGCGATGGAATTATTTGATAATTATTGCGTATACAGATACTTCTCCATACAGTGATAATCACCATGTTCTCCAATCCGTATTTTCTACACACTGCGCCGTCAAATGGATTTTTTGCAAAGAAATGAAATAACACATATTGAGAAAGGGCTTTTTTATATCGTTCACGTTTGCTTAAAATCTCCGGATCAGCAATATCGGTAAATTGTATGTTGCTGTTCTGCAACAAATGATTTCGGGAAAGCAGACCAAACTTCAAAATCGAAGATAGATTATCGATAGATGTCATATGATAGATTAGTTGCCCGGTACTTGGCATAGCAGCCATAGCTTCACCTCCATATCTTTATCTGAAGATTTTACAATTATCCATAATGATTGTAACATAAAGAGTAATTGGCTTCAATATGTAAATTGAAATTTTCGCTAATAAATCAAAATTCTCGAAAAAGCAAAAGGCAGGATGCCGCTTCACGTTGATATTCTGCCGCTGTTCGCTTTCTCTTACCATTTCGAATATTCTTTCTTCCGATAAACAAAAAACGTACCCGAACCCTTTCTCATAGAGAATCAGGTTCGAGTACGAACTGTATGGTGGGCCAGCCAGGACTTGAACCCGGGACCAAGCGGTTATGAGAACATCGCTAATTTTGAAATCCCATTTTTCTTGTGAAATCTTGTGACTATCTGATAATTTCATAAAAGTGCCTTTGTGTACTTTGACGTAACTTTTGGTGTCTTTTAGTCTCTAAAACGGCTCTTTGTAGGTGAAACGGTAGGTGAAAATTTTCACCTACGAAACTCGACACCTACTGTTACCATTTTTGCTTTACATGGCTCACTTTCAAAAAAGGAAGGTGAGCTTTTTCTTTTGTAGAAATTGGGAAGGAGGTTTTCCACATGAGCACACCTACACAGTTGAAAATCCGAGGTCACACCAAATGACGCTGGACTACTTCTACGGTCAGTCGGGCGAGTTGTTCTCCTACTTCCGCATCCCGAAAGCACTGTTCCAAGACTGCCGATTCCGGCAGCTCTCCACCGATGCCCGGACGCTGTACGGCATCTTACTGGATCGCATGAGCCTGTCGGTCAAGAACGGATGGCTGGACGAGCAGGGGCGGGTGTATATCATCTACACCGTCCGGGAAGTGCAGGAATCCCTCTGCTGCGCCGAACACAAGGCGGTCAAGTTGTTCCGAGAACTGGAGCAGCTCGACCTCATCGAACGCAAACGCCGTGGTCTGGGCAGACCCAGCCTGATCTACGTCAAGGACTTTTCCTCCGGCTTGCCAAAAGCGCAAGTACAGAATTGCCCAAACAGCAATTCAGGCGCTGCCGAAAGCGCAATTCTGGTGCAGCCAAAACCGCAAGCAAATAAGACTGATAAGAATAAAACAGAGTGGAACGATCCTGACCCTATCTATTCCGGGGGCATCCGGGAGCAGCTTGAGGAATATTTTTATCAGGCATTGGAGGTAGACCTTCTGCTCCGGCTCTGCCCGGATGATGAGGACACCATCTACCAGATCGTAGACCTGCTTGTGGATACCTGTTCCACCAAACGCAAGATGTTGCGGATCGCCGGAGATGATAAACCTACTGAGGTAGTACGCAGTCGGCTGAAAAAGCTGAATGCTGACCACATCCGTTTCGTGCTAGATTCTCTGGCAGAAAACACCGCCCCGGTGCGGAACATGAAGCAGTATCTGCTGGCGATGCTCTACAATGCGCCCACCACCATGAACCTCTACTATCAGAACAAGACGAACCACGACTTTGCGCGTGGTTCACCGAAAGCGGGGTGATGTTATCGCAAAGAAAGCTACGATTATCGCAGTCACCAATCAAAAAGGCGGTGTGGGAAAAAGCACCACCTGTGAGAATCTGGGCATCGGGCTGGCGATGGAGGGCAAGAAAGTCCTGCTGGTGGACACCGACCCGCAGGGGTCGCTGACCATCAGCATGGGCTGGCAGCAGCCCGATGAACTGCCTACCACCCTTTCCACCCTGATGCAGAAAGCCATGAACGACCAGTCCATCCAGCCCGGCGAGGGCATTCTGCACCATGCAGAGGGCGTTGACCTGATTCCGGCAAACATCGAACTGGCAGGGCTGGAAGTGGCTCTGGTAAACAGCATGAACCGGGAAAAGATGCTGAAACAGGTGCTGGACAGTGCCAAGCGGGAGTACGATTTTATTCTGCTGGACTGTATGCCCTCGCTGGGGATGCTGACGATCAACGCACTGGCGGCGGCAGACGCTGCCCTGATTCCTGTGCAGGCACAGTACCTGTCTGCAAAGGGTCTGGAACAGCTTTTGCAGACGGTGCAGAAAGTCCGGCGGCAGATCAATCCGAAACTGAAAATCGAGGGTATTCTGCTGACCATGACCGACAGCCGCACCAACTACGGAAAGCAAATCAGCAATCTGATCCGGCAGGCATACGGAAAGCACCTGAAGGTGTTTGAACAGACCATCCCACGCTCCGTCCGAGCAGCGGAAACCAGTGCGGCAGGCAAAAGCATCTTTGCCTATGACCCCAAGGGCAAGGTGGCAGAAGCCTACAAATCTCTTGCAAAGGAGGTGCTGGCGGATGCCGATCGACAGCGGAAACTTAGCTCTGAAAGGGCTAGATGACCTGTTTTCCACCGAAGAAAACCGACAGGAGGAACAGCGGGAGCAGGTACAGCAGATTCCCATTGATGCACTGCACCCCTTCACCAACCACCCTTTCAAAGTGCTGGACGATGAAGCCATGACCCGGACGGTGGAGAGCATCGCACAGTACGGTGTGCTGGCTCCGCTGATTGCCCGCCCCCGCCCGGACGGTGACGGCTACGAGATCATCTCCGGGCACCGCCGCCAGTATGCGGCTAAACTTGCCGGGCTGGAAACGCTGCCGGTCATTGTGCGGCAGATGTCGGACGATGCTGCTGTGATATTGATGGTGGATTCCAATTTGCAGCGTGAACACATCCTGCCCAGCGAGAGGGCTTTCGCCTACAAAATGAAGCTGGACGCAATAAAAAATCAAGGTGCTAGGTCAGATTTAACTTCGCCGCAACTTGCGGCGAAGTTCCGCAGCGATGATGCAGTCGCAAAAGACCAAGGCATAAGCGGTGATACAGTCCGACGCTATATCCGCTTGACCAGCCTTATCCCTGAACTTCTCGACATGGTAGACGAAAAGAAAATCTCCTTCAATCCCGCTGTGGAGCTGTCCTATCTGGACGAAAGCCAACAGCGGGATTTTTTAGAAGCAATGAACGACACCCAGAATGCGCCGTCCTTATCGCAGGCGCAGCAACTGAAAAAGATGGCACAGCAGGGAGATTTCAGCTACGAAAAAGCCTTTGATGTGATGGGGCAGGAGAAAAAGAGCGAGAAAGACACCGTGACCATCAAAAACGAGACCCTGCGAAAGTATTTTCCCCGCAGCTACACGCCCAAACAGATGGAGGAGAAGATCATCCAGCTTTTGGATGCGTGGCAGAAAAAGCAGCAGCGTCGCAACGAGCGCTGACCCGTAACGCAAGACCCGATAGGGTCTTTTTTGTTTGCAAAAATTTGGAGGTAACACCTATGAACAATACGATTCCTTTTCACTCCGCACCCCATGCTCCGCAGATCACGGTGGATGTGAACATCCTGACCATGCTGAAGCAGGCGGCATCCTGCTTGACCGAGGCAGCAGGCAGGGATGTGTACCTTGCCGCCATCGGCCCGGACATGGAACTGACCATTATCGTGGAGGAGGATGCCCCTTCCATTCTGCCTTGTTTTGACGAGGACGATGCCCTGATTTCCGTGAAGGGTGCGCCGCTGTTTATCAGCTACAATCCGGCGCAGGTCCTCAAGTTGGCAGGCAAGCGGTACCTGACCGGCCCGGTCATCTTCTACCGCACCGATGGGCACAGTACCATCGTGTCCCTGACGGTGGAGGACATTTACCGCTTTCAGACCTATCTGGAAAGCCACAGCACCACCTTGATGGCAGATGGGCAGAAACTCACCTGCATCTGCATCGACTGAGGTGTACTATGCTGAACTTTTTTATTGGCTTCGCATTTTTTGAAGCGGGTGCCATTTTCGGCTTCTTTGTGGCGGCTTTGCTGAACGCCGCCCATGCCGGGCAGGAGAGCGCCATCTTTGAGGAGAATGATAATGGAACAGAATGAAAATACCCTTTCGGTGCTGAAAATTGCACCGGGACAGCATCCGCAGCAGGTCGAGATTGACAACAACCTGAAAGCCTTGCAGGAGGCGGTGGGCGGCACGATTGCTGCTGTTTACCCCTTTGCAGACCCAGTGGCTATCATCTGCAATGACGATGGTAAGCTCATGGGTCTGCCGTTGAACCGTGCCCTTCGGGATGAAAACGGAGAAATGTATGATGCCATTGCCGGAGACTTTCTAGTGGTGGGATTGGGCGAGGAGGATTTTGCATCCCTGACCCCAGAACTGGCGCAGAAGTACGAGCAGCTTTTCCATCAGCCGGAAGCCTTTCTGAAGCTAGGCAACCCTCTGTTGGTGCTGCCGGTGCCTGATGAACCTCCCGCAGAAAAGCCCCGCACCAAGCCTCCGGCAGAGCATGACCGCTAAAATCACCCTGCTGCACGGGAGGTGATGGCAGTGCAGGAAGAAATCGAACAGAAGTCATTCAACATTATGATCTCCACCACAAAGCTGTCAGCCCGGACCGTCCTGCGGGCAGTAAAAGCGGCGTTTCGGCTGTACCAGTCCAAAGCATCCCAAGGTAAGCAAAGCGTCCGCACCCTTCTGCGGCAAAACCGGGGTGTGTCCAGCGTGGAGATCAGCAAGACCGGCATCCGTGGGCTGGAACGCTATGCCAAAAAGTACGGCATCGACTATGCTATCCGCAAGGACAATTCCGAGGTGCCGCCCCGGTATCTGGTCTTTTTCAAAGCCCCGGACGCAGAAGCCTTCAACTCGGCGTTCAAAGAGTATTCGGCATCTCTGCTGAACAAAGACAAACGCCCCTCGGTGCTGGCAAAACTGCATGAACTGGTGCAGGCGGCGGCAGAACTCCCCGGCAAAGTCCGGCATAAGGAACAGGAGCGTGGACTGTGACCACGAAAAAGCTGACAAAGCTGCTGGCGCTGTATCTGCCCTATATTTTGCTGGGACTGGCGGCAACGAACTTCGGTGAAGCGTGGCGGCTTGTGGAGGGCAAGGAACTGGGCGATAAGATCATGTCCATGATGGGTACTGTTCCGGTGGCGTTTGCGAACCCGCTGCCCAGCCTGCATCCGCTTGATTTGCTGGTGGGCGTATGCTGCGGCGCAGGGTTGCGCCTTGCCGTCTATTTGCGTGGAAAAAACGCCAAAAAGTACCGCCATGGCATGGAGTACGGCTCTGCCCGGTGGGGCAATGCCAAGGACATTGAGCCGTTCATGGCTCCCAAGTTTTCCGATAACATCATCCTGACCAAAACGGAACGGCTGATGATGTCCAACCGTCCACCGGACCCCAAGAACGCCCGGAACAAAAACGTGCTGGTGGTGGGCGGCTCCGGCAGCGGCAAGACCCGGTTTTGGC
>OLBC01000221.1_pt1 | contig 11992 bp, 18 predicted proteins | sample 1607531 | NCBI WGS metagenome assembly OLBC01 (sample SAMN02674605, study PRJEB24791) | human gut metagenome, SKBSTL067 | isolation source: stool | host: Homo sapiens | place: USA
GTAAATCCACGGCGGCATATAGGAGGATTGCCGCCGTGTCTATTTTTGCCTTTTTACACAGTACCCATGATCTGCACCAGCTAAAAAAAGCCTGTTTCCAGCAGCGGGGCAATGCGGTCAGAAGTATGTACTATACCATGTAAGCGAACAGCAAAATATATTCCATGACGCTCGTATGGCTTTATGCCGTCCGGGTGTTTTTTTGTCCTTGTGGAGCCGGAACATCGGGTCAGCATGGCCCGAACTTTATCCCCGGTGCCGTTCTCCGCCGCCCCATTCAGATTTACCAAAAAAATCTGAATGGAGGAAAGGCAGATGGAAGTTACCATCAATTATAACGGACAAGCTGTGGCCGTGGAGGTCACGCTGGAAGTCTATGAATTTCTTGACCGAGCCGATCACAAAACGGAGAACCTGTTTCATGAACAGCGGCGGCATTGGGATGGCCGGGAGTTTGACGAGTACATCATTACCACCGAGGGCGTAGGAGCCTACGGAGAAACGCCGGAAGAATATCTTTGCCACATGGAAACGCTGCATGAGCTGATGGCTGTTCTGGACACCTGTACTGAGGCCCAGCGCCGCCGGTTCCTGCTCTATGCGCTTGAGGGACTGAGCCTTGCAGAGATCGGTGTGCTGTGCGGCTGCTCCAAAGTGGCTGTGTATCAAAGTGTGGAGGCGGTCAGAAAAAAATTTATAAATTTCTTTGAGAACAGGCTTAACGAATGACCTGTTTTCTGGCTACCAAGTGAAAGGGATCATTTCCCTTATCTCAGCGAGGGGCGGACAGCGGACGAGCTGCCCGCCTTTCCGATTTTCAGGAGGTAAGCCTATGAAAACAATCAATCTGCGGTGGATGTATCCCCACTACCGGCATGACGAGTTTGTGGATGTTACGGACGAGGTATGGACAGCGATGTATCAGGCCCAGCGGGAGATGGAGAACTATGAGCGCCGGAAAGTCTACCACCGCGCCTACTACTCTCTGAACGCATACAGCTGGCTGGAAAATTACGCGCTGGAACACAGCAGATCGCCGGAAGATATTTTGCTGGAACGAGAAGAAATGACCACCCGCCTGCGCCTGATAGCAGCTCTGCCGGTGGCTCTGGCTCATGCCACTCCGACACAGGCCCGCCGTGTTCACGCCTACTACATTGCCGGTATCAAGCAGCTGGAAATCGCCCGGAGAGAGGGCGTCCACAGCAGCAAGGTCAGCGTTGCCATCCGCCGGGGTCTGCGGAATATGCGCCGTTGCTATAATGGCCTTTTCCAAACAGAGTGAGGCGTGCCTATGCAGACCATCAATCTCAAACAATATTATCCATTTTGCAAAGAGGACATTTTTGTGGAGGTGTCCGATGAGATCGTCGAAGCGTTTCTTCTGGATAAGAGAGCCGAGGCCGCCAGAGAACGCAAGATGTTCCGGTATAAGGCGTTTTACTCCCTCGATTGTAACGACGGAATCGAAAATGCCGCTATCGGCTGGGCGCAGCCATCGCCGGAGGATCATCTGATAGAAAAAGAGGAATTAGCCGAATACGAAGAACTGATACGGCGATTGTACGAAGCCATTTCCTCCCTGCCGCCTATGCAGGCTCGCCGTGTCCACGCCCGCTATATGCTGGGTATGAAAGTGAAAGATATTGCCGCAATGGAGGGTATCACACCATCACAGGCGGGAAAATCCATCCACGCTGCACTGCGGAGGCTGCGCCGGTACTTTGCGCGTCAGAAATGGACGGTCAATCTATGAGCGTTTCCCAAGAAAAGAGGTGCATGACATGAACGAAAAAATTACAGCCCACCCCCAAAAAGAAGAACGGGAGAAAGTCCTGAAGGAGATCCGGCAGCTTGAAAACCGAAAGAAGATTTTGGAGAACAAGCAGCGGAACGAAGAACGCAGGGTTCGCACCCGCCGCCTGATTGAGCGCGGAGCCATTTTGGAGGGGATTTTCCCGTTGGCTCCCGACCTTTCCGGCGCAGAGGTCAAAGCATTTTTGATTGCCCTGTCCCATCTTCCGGGGGCTGCGGAATTGACTGCAAACCTGTCAAAATCCGGGGATACGCCATAAGTCCCTTGTTTACAAGGGCGCACTTATACACCGTTGCCGGTGCTGTGCGCCCTGCCGGGGGCGTTGCGTACTTCGTCCGCGATGGGAAGCTACGCTCCCCAAACCCCTTGTGCGCTCTGCGCAGCCAAACACCCGCTTTGCGTTTGTCCGGCTCCACAGAGCCTGTTATCCCCTCACTGAAAGGAGGTGTTCTCCATAGATTTCTGTCATATCCCGGTCAGTATCATCAAGCGCAGCGCAGGCCGTTCTGCCGTTGCCGCAGCTGCTTACCGCAGCGGAACCAAGCTGACAAATGAATGGGATGGAATGACCCACGACTACACCCGGAAAGGCGGCATTGTCCATGAGGAGATCATGCTGCCTGCCCATGCCCCGCCGGAGTTTGCAGACCGTTCTATCCTCTGGAACAGCGTGGAGCAAATTGAGAAAGCAAGGGATAGCCAGCTTGCCCGCGAGATTGAGGCAGCTTTGCCCCGTGAACTGTCCGGCCAACAACAGCTTGCCCTTGTGCGTGCCTATGTGAAGGACAACTTTGTAGACAAAGGAATGTGTGCCGACTTTGCTATCCATGACAAGGGAACCGGCAACCCTCATGTTCATATCATGCTGACGCTCCGGCCTCTCAAAGAAAACGGACAGTGGGGCGCAAAGTGCCGCAAGGCATACGATCTGGACGAGAACGGACAGCGCATCCCGGATGGGAAAGGCGGCTGGAAAAATCATCGGGAGGATACGACCAACTGGAACGATAAAGGGAATGTGGAGATTTGGAGGGCAGCGTGGGCGGCCTACACCAACCGGGCGCTGGAATCTGCCGGTAGACCGGAGCGCATTGACCACCGCAGCTACAAGCGGCAGGGCATTGATAAAATTCCCTCTGTCCATCTGGGGCCAGCTGCCAGTCAAATGGAAAAGCGCGGTATCCGCACCGACAAGGGGGAAGTAAACCGGCAGATCGCCGCTGACAACAAACTGCTGAAAGAAATTAAAGCCCGCATTACCCGCCTTTATCGCTGGTCGAAAGACGAAGCGGAAAAACCACAAACACAGCAAAGCAGCTTGACCGCTTTGTGGGAGGCCCAGCAGCAGTTGAACGCTCCCCGCACCCGCACCGGCAAAATCCGGGCTTTGCAGGAAAGCGCTGCACTATTCAGCTTTTTACAGGCAAACGGCATCCAGTCTATGCAGCAGCTCCATGAAAAAATCGCTGATATGAACAGCCGTTACTATGACCTGCGGGGAAAGATCGTCAAGGCTGAGCGCCGGATCGCCATTCTTACCGAACGCGGGGAGATGTGGGAACAGTACAACCAGTACAAGTCCATCCACAAACAGCTTGCCAAAGTAAAGCCGGAAAAGCGGGAACAGTTTGAGCAGTGCCACAGCCGGGAACTGATCCTGTATGACGCAGCAGTCCGGTATCTGAAAGACTTGAAAGACAGCGGCGAGGGAATCACCCCGAAGGCATGGCAGCGGGAAATCGACCAGCTGACCGCCGGAAAGCAGACGGACACGCTTGCCATGAAATCCATGCGGGAGGATTTGAAAGCAGTGGAACGGCTCCGCAAAACCGCCGAGCAGCTGTCCCGGCAGGAACGGAACAAGTCTCACGATCAGGAGCCGGAGCGGTAAAGGATACTGCATTTTGGCGTACCCCTGTCAAGTGCGTCGCGTTTCACGACACCCTTTTGCATACAGAAAAACCGCCGTACAGGTTTCCCCATACGGCGGCAGACTGTTTATTTGCCGAACAAGTCGCTGTGTGTGCCGGTGCGGGCCAGCGTCAGCACCAGAACATCATCCTCTATGCGATAGACAAGCAGCCAGTCCGGGAGAATATGACATTCCCGATGGCCTGCCCAATCGCCGGACAGGTCATGGTCACGGTTCTTATCCGGCAGCGGTTCGCCCATTGCCAGCAATGCTACGACCTGCTCCAGCAGCTCAATCTTCAAGCCACGCTTTATGGCTCGTTTGTAGTCCTTTTTGAAACTGGTCGTGTACTTGACGGTATATTTGGTTTCTTTCATCTTTTCAGGTCAGCAAACAACTCGTCAAGGTCATTATAGCCCTTTACAGACGGGTCTTTTGCAATCCTTTCCGCTTCCAGCATGGCAGCAACCGTTTCTTTGTTCGGCTGTTCCAGCCTTACCTCAAAGGGAATGCCGCCTTCACGAAGCGACTGGCGCACAAAGATGTTAAACGCCGTAGTCAGGTTCATGCCAAGTTCAGTAAACAGTGCGTCCGCCTGTGCTTTCAAATCTGCGTCCATGCGGATACTGATGTTTGTGGTATTTCCAGCCATACGATCAACCCCTTTCTGCTGGCAATTATAGTATATGCCATTTGCACGAAGAAAACAATACTTTGCACGAATATTTAACAATAAATTCATTCGAGGAGGTTAACTACACTATGAAAGAAATCATTTATGAAGAACAACAAGACTGAACCTATCCCTGTCATGGATTACCGCCAGTACCGCAGAGCGCGGAAACTGGTGCATGAGTGCTGTAACTACATCGACGGAAACTGTATCGCTCTGGACGATGGGGAGGAATGTGTCTGTGTCCAGTCTATTTCCTACTCCCTGTTGTGCAGGTGGTTTCGGGCGGCGGTATTGCCGCAGGATAAGGAACTGGAAACGGCGCTGTTCCACCGGCTGAATGCTAAGAAATGCTCCGTATGTGGGGCGCTGTTTATCCCCGGTTCCAACCGGGCCAAATACTGCCCGGAATGTGCCGCGCGCATGAAGCGGATCAACGCCGCAAAGCGCAAGCGGAAACAACGGGAGAAATGTCACACTTTAGAGGCTGAAAAACCCTTGTAAATCAAGGCTTTTTTCGAGGGTGTCAAAGGCAGTCTGATAGATTTATCCTCTGACCCCTAAAATAGCCTTAAAATGCGTACAGAATCCCAAAAGAACCCCTAAGGAGGAACCCTATGTCAGACAATAGAAAATATTATTACCTGAAACTCAAAGAAAACTATTTTGACGATGATTCCATCGTGCTGCTGGAAAGTATGCAGGATGGTGTGCTGTATTCCAACATTCTGCTCAAGCTGTATCTGAAATCGCTGAAACATGGCGGGCGGCTCCAGCTTGACGAGGGCATCCCTTACACGGCGCAGATGATTGCCACCATTACCCGCCAGCAGATCGGCACTGTGGAGAGAGCCTTGCAGATCTTTTTGAAGCTTGGTCTTGTGGAAGTGCTGGACAGCGGCACATTCTACATGAGCAACATCGAACTTTTAATCGGCCAGTCCTCTACCGAAGCCGAGCGAAAGCGGGCTGCGAGGCTCCAAAACAAGGCTCTTTCTGCGCTTCGGACAAGTGGCGGACATTTGTCCGACATTCGTCCACCAGAGATAGAGTTAGAGAAAGAGATAGAGATAAAGAGAGAGATAGAGAAGGTACGCCCTGAAACGGGGCACCTTTCCCACACTTATGGCCATTACCAGAATGTTTTCCTGACGGATGAAGAACTGGCAGACTTGCAGGCCAGCTTTCCTGCTGTATGGGAACAGTACATCGAAAAACTGTCCGAGTACATGGCTTCTACCGGCAAGCGTTATCAGAGCCATGCAGCGACCATCCGGCGCTGGGCCGGTGAGGACGCTAAAAAAACTGTCACACCCTCACGCAACCGGGATTACAGCGTAAAGGAGGATGAAACTGTATGATTGAGATTACCGCAGAAATCCGGGCGTTCATCGACAAGGCAGCTGCCGGTGTGGAATTGGCTGAGGACGAGTATATAGACTTGTCAGACGGGCTCATTCACTGTAAGAAATGCGGCGGCCAGAGGCAGACCGTTGTGCCATGCTTTGGGAAATCCGGCTACTTTATGCCGCGTTGCATCTGCCAGTGCCAGCGGGAAGCTGAGGAGCAGCGCAAGGCTGCTGAAGAACGGCAGCGCCGTATGGAGCGTATCAAACGCCGAAAGGCACAGGGCTTGCAAGACCGTTATCTGTACGACTACACATTTTCCAATGATAACGGGCAAAACCCATTGATGGACAAGGCTCACGCCTATGTGGAGAACTGGAAAGAGGCATATAAGAGCAATATCGGGCTTTTGCTGTTTGGAGATGTGGGAACCGGCAAGTCTTTTTTCGCCGGATGTATTGCCAACGCTCTACTTGACCAGGATGTGCCGGTGCTGATGACGAACTTTCCCACCATTCTGAACCGCCTGACCGGGATGTTCGCTGAGGACAGGTCGGAGTTTATTGCCAGCTTTGATGAGTATGACTTGCTTATCATTGACGATTTGGGTGTAGAGCGCAGTACCGAATATGCTATGGAGCAGATGTTTTTCGTCATTGACAGCCGCTATCGCAGCCGCAGACCCATGATTATCACAACAAACTTGAAACTGTCCGAGCTGAAAAACCCGCCTGATCTGGCCCACGCCCGTATCTATGACCGTATTTTGGAACGGTGTGCGCCGATCCTCTTTGACGGGAAGAATTTTCGGGAAGAAAATGCCGGTGCTACCCGACAGACAGCAAAAGACATTGTAAACAGTAAGCACGACTGATTTTTTACCGGGCGGCACAGACCCGTTCGGAGAAAGGAGCGCCATGAACAAAGAACCCCGTACTATGCAGGTGGCAGACGCCGTTACTGCGTCCAGAGCGCCGGAAAACACGCCGGCGATGGTAAAGAAAATCGGTAAGACGACCTACAAGGTTCATGTCCATTTCAGCAATACCAGCACAGAAACCATGAGCGATAAAATCAAGCGTATGCTCAAAAATGAAATTCAGCAGATGTGACAGACTGATAAACGAAGCCGCCTTGTGCTAAACTGATGATGGTATGCACCAAAATTTTTGTCAAGGAGGACACAAAAATGCTTTACACAGAAAAAGAGAAACATGAAATTGAGCGAGTAAAGGAAGTCTTTGCGGAACATCTGCGGCAAAGCCCCGATTTTGAACTGCTCTGGTCGGACAAGGTGGGCTATGTCTGGCTGACGATTGGCGTAAATCCGCTTTATGTGGATACCGGTATCAGGATAGAATCAGCCGCCGATCTCTGCGGCAGGTGTTTGGACGATGTTGCTACGGATGTTTTGTATATGACGGGCAACGATCATGCACTGGAAGCAGCCGACCCGCTGGAATTGGCCGAAATCAAGCGGCGCTGGGAGTCATATATCAACCAGCTGCCAGACTACGCGTATCTCTGCAAAGACCTGCTGAACGGAAAAATGTAATCTATCAAACGAGGTGTCAGGAGCCATACAATGCTTCTGGCACCTTTTTTGTAGATTTTTTGTGAATTTGATTAAAAAGTCCTTGACAATTTGTCTCTGGAAAGACCGCAAAATCCATCCTCATTTCCTGTGGTGCCAGATTAGCCCCCTTCGACATCCAAGAATTGCGTGATTTAACGATGTACGATGAGCTGGCGCTGGACACGCTGGGCGATAAGAAAACGGCGTTGTTCCTCATCATGTCGGACACGGATTCCACCTTCAACTTCCTCATCAGCATGGTCTACACCCAGCTTTTCAATCTGCTGTGCGACAAGGCAGACGATGTGTACGGCGGAAAGCTGCCCATCCATGTACGCTGCCTCATCGACGAGTGCGCCAACATCGGGCAGATTCCCAATCTGGAAAAGCTGGTGGCGACCATCCGCAGCCGTGAGATTTCCGCCTGTCTGGTACTGCAAGCCCGTAGCCAATTGAAAGCCATCTACAAGGACAATGCGGACACCATCGTGGGCAACATGGACAGCCAGATTTTCCTCGGCGGCAGTGAGCCTACCACCCTGAAAGAGTTGTCTGAAGCACTAGGAAAAGAAACAATCGACAGCTACAACAATTCTGATACCCGTGGCAATAGCCCAAGCTATGGCACCAACTACCAAAAACTCGGCCACGAGCTTATGAGCCGGGATGAACTGGCGGTGCTGGATGGCGGCAAGTGCATCCTGCAGCTTCGTGGCGTCAGACCTTTCCTTTCGGACAAATACGACCTGACCCAGCACCCGAACTACAAGTACACCTCCGATTATGACCCCCAAAACGCCCTCGATATCGAGAAGTTCTTGAACCGAAAAGAAAAAATCCACCCGGACGATACCTTCGTCATGGTGGATGCTGATTCGCTTCCGTCTGCCTGACCCGGTAGGCGGTTTTATTTTACCCCGGTCAGAAAGGTGCACCAGAAAATCAACCTTGCCGCGGTTATGCAGCGTAAAACAATAAGATTTCGGGTGTGTACAAATGACCGGAAACGCTTTATAATAAAGGAGAAAAGACTATGGAATTCTTCAACTCTGCTATCGAAGTTCTTCAGACTCTGGTTGTCGCTCTGGGTGCCGGTCTCGGCGTTTGGGGTGCCATCAACCTGCTGGAAGGTTATGGTAACGATAACCCCGGCAGCAAGAGTCAGGGCATGAAGCAGCTCATGGCTGGCGGTGGCGTTGCGTTGGTCGGCATTACCCTGATTCCTCTGCTGAGCGGTCTGTTCGGTTAAGAACAGCGGGCGGCGATTGCCGCCCGGTACATATTTATAATAAGGAAAGCCATAGTAACGATCTCACATACAGAAGGTGAATCAGATGAGCGAGATTTTATTGTATCATGGCAGTAAAGAAGAAGTTGTCTATCCCGAAATCCGCATCACACGGTATACAAAGGACTTTTCTTGGGGATTCTACTGCACGAACAGCTATCAACAAGCCTACCGCTGGGCAGACCGCCGTTCTGCCGATGGTATTGTGAACGTCTATCGCTATGTAGAGAATCCTGACCTGAAAATCCTGCGTTTCCCTGAAATGTCGGACGAATGGCTGGATTTCATTGCAAAATGTCGTGCAGGCGAAACCCATCCCTATGATATTGTGGAGGGTCCCATGGCAGATGACACCATCTGGGACTATGTCAATGGATTTACGTCCGGGCAGATCAGCCGTGAAGCATTTTGGGCATTGGCGAAGTTCAAGCATCCAACACACCAGATCAGCTTTCATACCGTAAACGCTTTGCACTGCCTGACCTTTGAGAGGAGTGAATCCATCCATGACCGAAAAGCAGAAAAATGATATTCTCTATGTTTGCAGCCTGATCGAGACCATCGCCCGCAAGACCAAAAATCATCGACAGGATGTGATCCGTCACTTCACAAAAGCCGACATCAAACGGCAGCTCCGGCTGGCAGAAGTAAACCACTGCCTGACCTTTGAGCAGGTTTCAGATGAGCTGATTGAAGATCTCAACATCCCGGAGGGGGATTTTGATACTGCTGCAGAGTGCCGCTATACGGTCCCTTCTGCAACCTCCATCGGAATGCTGTATCAGGGGCTGGTGCTGTCCACCATGAAAGATGAAGATGCTGCACAGGCAATTCTGGATGTTTTTTCGTCGTTTATCACGGATGAGATCTCCGATTTCAATTCCAACGTATACTACACCAATCCTGATTATCTCCGCTGCTCCTATCTGGAGGGCAAAATGCTTGCTTGATTTCCACTTTCTTACCGCTAGGAGCATCGTAAATGAACGATTACAAGCCTTACAAACAGCTCAAGCAGAAACAGAAAGCTAAAGTTGTAGAGCAGATGTATAAAGAACTTCATCAGTTCTTTTCCGATAATCAACGGTTTCCTGATACCCCGGATGAACATGAGTTGCTTGCTCGTCAAATTTTTTCGCACATTCCATACCGTGTTTCCTTTGACGAGTTCTATGCCGTATATAATAGAAAGCATTCCGCTATTGAACAGCGTCTTGCAGAGAAAGGAATGCCGGAACATCTACTTCGTCGTGAGGAACGCAGACAGAAAAAACTGAACCGACCTGCTGTAAAAACAACAAAGCCCCACAGAAAGAAGAAAAAGAAACAGGTGTTCGAGCCACTCTTGGAACAGAATGATGATTTCTTCTTTATTGCCGGTTATACTTCTGGCGGTGCCCCTTATGGTGTCACATGGGAAGAAATGGGCCTGGAGCCTTGGGAAGAACTTATATAACCATTGCAGCCATTGCCGATTGCCGAAAAGCAGTCGGCATTTTTGTTTTCATCGGCTTCTGAGGTCGTTGTTCCATACGGCGGCTTGAGCAGCAGCGGAAAGCCCTCTGCAGCTTGCAGTTTTATTGAACGTCCGTGCCCCAAGCCGTGTCTTTTATCCACCCATCAATGAAAGGCGGTGTCTTATGCAGTTTTTGACCCACATTATTTTTCTCCTGAACCTTCTCAAGACCCTTATCAACCACTTCAGCTAAGGACGGTGACTGCTGAATGGAAACCGTTCTCAAAGCCATTGCCGACTGGATCAAAGGCATCCTGACGGCAGGCATCATGTCCAATCTCAGCGGGCTGTTCGACGATGTGAATACCCAAGTGGGCAACATCGCCCAGCAGGTGGGCACCAAACCTTCCAGCTTTGAGCCACGGGTGTTCGCTATGATCGAAGCCCTCTCCCGGAATGTGGTGCTGCCCATTGCAGGTGTGATTTTGACCTTCATTGCTTGCTATGAATTGATTCAGATGATTACTGAACACAACAATATGGCACAGTTTGAACCAGCACTGATTTTGAGGTGGATTTTCAAAACTGCCATTTCGGTTTGGATGATCTCGAATACGTTTGACATCATCATGGCGGTCTTTGACCTGACACAGAAGGTGGTGTCCGATTCCAGCGGCATCATTGCCGGAAACACCCGCGTCAACGACATTGGCTTGTCGATGCTGGAAGCCAGCCTGATGCAGATGGATGTAGGCCCTCTGTTCGGGCTATTTTTGCAGTCCTTCTTCATCGGCATCACCATGCGGATATTGAGCATCATCATTTTTGTGATCGTCTACGGGCGTATGATTGAGATCTACTGCATGGTGAGCCTTGCTCCCATCCCCATGGCAACATGGGGCAACCACGAGCAGAGCCACATGGGGCAGAACTACCTGAAATGCCTGTTCGCATTGGGCTTTCAAGGCTTTCTCATCCTCATCTGCGTGGCGATTTACGCCGTGCTGATCCAGAGCGTGGCGATTTCCGGGGATGCCATCAACTCCATTTGGAGCATTGTGGGCTACACCGTCCTGCTCTGTTTTAGCCTGTTCAAGACCAGCTCCGTGACGAAATCCGTTCTCGGAGCGCATTAAAGGAGGTGTTTTATTGGCTGCGTATATTTCCGTTCCCCGTGACCTGACGAAAGTAAAATCGAAGGTCGCATTCAACCTGACGAAACGGCAACTGCTTTGTTTCGGCACAGCGGCTCTCATTGGAGTGCCGCTGTTTTTTGTTCTCCGGGACTCCGGCGGCAACACTGCCGCCACCCTCGGCATGATGGCGGTGATGCTGCCGGCGTTTTTCCTTGGGATGTACGAGAAAAACGGTCAGCCCATGGAAAAGCTGCTGTCGTACTATGTGCAGTCCCGGTTTGTCCGCCCGAAGATTCGCCCCTACAAGACCAACAACTACTATGCGATTTTGATGAAGGGAGGCATGACCCATGATTCCGTTTTGGAAAAAGACCGGTAAGCACAGCAAGCCCCAGTCTGCGCAGAAGCGTAGGCAGAACGCAAAGCCTGCTGTTCCCCGGACCGCCCAGCAGTCCATCCCGATGCAGCGGATGTTCGAGGATGGAACTTGCCGGGTCAAGGCGAATTATTACACCCGGACGATTGCCTATCAGGACATCAATTACCAGTTAGCCCAACAGGAAGATAAGACTGCAATTTTCGAGGAATGGTGCAGCTTTCTGAACTTTTTTGATTCCAGCATCAAGTTCGAGTTGTCTTTTGTCAACATGGCAACCGACAGCACCGAGTTTGAGAAAAGCATCCGCATTCCGTTCCAGAAGGACGGCTTTGACGATGTTCGTGCCGAGTATTCCCAGATGCTGCGCCAGCAGCTTGCCAAGGGCAATAATGGTCTGACCAAGACCAAA
>OLBC01000250.1_pt1 | contig 10569 bp, 10 predicted proteins | sample 1607531 | NCBI WGS metagenome assembly OLBC01 (sample SAMN02674605, study PRJEB24791) | human gut metagenome, SKBSTL067 | isolation source: stool | host: Homo sapiens | place: USA
CCCCGGTCCCCCAGCGGGAGATTCCCGCCGCATGGGTGGATGCGCTGGCCGATGCCATGGGGCAGGGCCTGCCGCTCTACCGTGCCACCCATGCCGTGCACAGCTGCCTGCTGCTGCGTGCGGGCAAGATCTTGTACCGGTGCGAGGATCTGGGCCGCCACAACGCGCTGGACAAGGCCGTGGGCTGCGCCCTGACAGAGGGTGTGCCGCTGGCGGAGTGTGTGCTTTTTACCAGCGGCCGGGTGCCGGTGGATATGGTGCGCAAGGCCATCCGGGCCGGTGTGCCCGCGCTGGTGAGCAAGAGTATGCCCACGGTACAGTCGCTGGAGCTGGCAGAGGAATATGGATTGAAACTGTTTATCCGGCAAAAGAAATGATTTCACCAAGAGGCAAGAGCTTTTGAGAGAAATTGTAGGGCTTTATTTGTGCGTATACGTTGACTAACCGGTGGAAAAGATGTTATTCTTATAACGAAGAAACCGTTCCGCACTGTTGCAGCAGGTGGAACGGCTGTTTTCGTGCCCGGGAGTTCCGGGCACAGCTGAATCAAACAGGCAGGTGATACAATTGAAGCAGGCAAATCATGCGCCGCAGTCCTTGTGGCGCAGGCGGCTGCCCGGCTATGCGGCCATGGGTGCGGCAACGCTTGCCATGGCGCTTGGCCTTGGCGGGCTGATGCACAGCCGCACCACGGTGGCCGGAACGGCCCTGCCGCTGGCAGATGCCGACGCTGCCACCTATGGTGTGAGCGCGGTGTACCAGCTGGATGACACCACGTATTATGTGGTGGGCAGCAAGCAGGGCTTCCAGAGCGAGGTGCAGGCCGGTGTGACGCTGGACCGCGACGGCAATGTGCTGGATGTGAAGATCCTGGCACAGGCCGAGACCGACAGCCTGGGTGCTCAGTGTGAGAACCCGGAGTTCACGGCCCAGTACCAGGGCGCAGCTCCCTTCACGCTGGCAGGCAAGCGCTACACTGTGACCGACCCGGCCACCGGCACGGCTTTTGCTGCCGCAGGCAGCGCCGAGACCGATGCTGCCCCCGCTGAGGCCTTCGACCCCGCCGCATGGCGTGCGGGCGATACCTCCCCGGAGGCCGAGGCTACCCGGAAGATGTATGAAGCCGGGCTGACCCTCTCGGCCCTGAACGGCCAGCCGATGGACGACGCGCTCATTCCCCCGATGGACAACAGTGCTGAGGCTGTGGCACGGCGCAAGCTGTACGCGGCGTGCCTGAGCAAGAGCGCACTGGACGGCGAGCCGATGGGGATCCCCTTTGCGGATCTCTCGGCTGAAAAGCAGGCCGAGTACAAGCTGCAGGCCGCTGATCTGACCACCCAGGGCAGTGCGGCCGACACGGTCAGCGCTGACATGACCCAGGTGGATGCGCTTTCCGGTGCAACCATTACATCCACGGCGGTCACGGACATCGTCAACAATTCTTATTTCTATGTAACCGAGGTGCTCTGCGCAGAGTGACCTCACGGAGGAATGGAAACCTATGGCAAAAACTGATTTTCTGACGGCTGATATGACCCGCCGCCAGTTCATGAAGATCTCGGGCAAGAGCCTTGCAGGGCTTACCCTCTCCGCATCCATGCTGTCCCTCTTCGGCTGCTCGCAGAAGCAGGTAGACAGCGGCGCAGTGGCCACTTGGGCGCTGCCGCAGGGTCTGCTGGTGGTCAACGCCGACCTGTGCACCGGCTGCCAGCGCTGCGAGATCAACTGCACCCTGACCAACGACGGCGTGTGCTCCTCTTACATCAGCCGCGTCAAGATCCAGCGCCGCCTGAATCTGGACGGCGACGGCAACGGTCTGCTGTCCGGCACCGACAACTGCTTTGTCTACTTCCCGGATACCTGCCGCCAGTGCGAAGACCCCGCCTGCGGCAACGCCTGCCCCCAGAAGGCCATTACGACCAACGAGCAGGGCATCCGCGTGGTGGACACCGACAAGTGCATCGGCTGCGGTGCCTGCCACGACGCCTGCCCTTGGCATATGCCCACCGTCAACCCCGAGACCGGCAAGTCGTCCAAGTGCATCGCCTGCGGTGCCTGCGTGGCGGGCTGCCCGTCCGGCGCTCTGTCCATTGTGGACTGGGATGCCATTACCAGCGCAGCACAGGCTGCTTACAAGGACCTGTAAGGAGGAACAACAATGGCTGAAAGTTATGGCTGGGCAGGCAAGATCCTGCGCGTTGACCTGACCACTGGCGAGATCACCACGCAGGATGACGCAAAATACCATAAGTATATCGGCGGTATGGGCATGGCCTACCGCATTATGTACGAGGAAGCTCCCATGGAGCTGGATCCCTATGACGAGAAGGCTCTGGTCATCTTTGGTGTCGGCCCCCTGACCGGTGCCGGCGTGCCCTGCTCCGGCCGTATGAACGTGACCTTCCGTTCTACCTGGTCCAAGGGCCACTCCATCATCGATGCACACATGGGCGGCCACATCGGCTCCATGCTGAAGTATGCCGGTTACGACGGCATCGTTGTCAGCGGCATCTCCGAAAAGCCCGTCTACCTGCGCATCGAGGACGGCGAGGTCTCTCTGGAGGACGCAAGCGAGATCTGGGGCAAGGGTACCTTTGCTGCCAACAAGTGGATGGTGGAGCAGAACGGCCGTGAGTTCGAGACTGCTTCCATCGGCCCCGCCGGTGAGAACCTGGTGGATTACTCCACCCTGAACACCAGCTTCGGCAACTCCGGCGGTGCCGGTCTGGGCGCTGCCATGGGCAACAAGAAGCTGAAGGGCCTGGCCATCCGCGGCACCGGCAGCGTCAAGGTCGCCGACCCCAAAAAGGTGCTGGAGCTGTCCAACTACATGATGGGCAACCTGATCGGCGGCAACAACAACCACAACGTGCCCGCACAGCCCCAGAGCTGGGCAGAGTACAGCGCCACCTCCGGCAAGAACCGCTGGTCCGGCGCTCCCGGCCGTATGTGGAAGAAGGCTCCCGGCGGCCCCGTGGATACCGGCGAGCAGCCCTACAACGACATCAACAAGATCGCGCTGCGCTGCTTCAAGGGCTACTTCGACTTCGGCGCACCGGCAGCAGAGTACACCGTCAAGAACGGCGGCTGCTCCTCCTGCCCCATCCGCTGCTACACCGAGTATGATGTGGACCCGCTGGCCGATTACGACCTGCCCACCCACAACTCCAACACCTGTATGCCCGTGCTGTACGGCACCCGCGTCTACCCGGACGGCGTGCACGACTTCAAGTACGAGGGCGACGGCACCATGGTCATCAACCTGGCATGGTCTCATGCTGTGGACGATATGGGCCTGTGGGACAACTACGGCAACCTGAACCGCGACCTGCTGTGGATCCTGCGGATGCCGCGCGAGGAGGCCACCCAGTACATCAGCGAGGAAGAGTACGACTCTCTGCCCTGGGAGTGGGAGAAGGCTGGCGATCCCCGCTGGGAGGTGGAGCTGATCCGCCGTATGGCTTACGGTGAGGGCGACCTGTCCGTGATCGCCAAGGGCACCCTGGCCATGATGGAGAAGTTCGGCCTGCCCAAGAGCTGGCTGGACCGCAACGATGGTGCCACCAACTCCAACCTGATCTACAACGGCTTCCCCAACCACCACGGCCCTGCTGAGGCATGGCAGGTGGGTATGCTGTACAACCTCGTCTACAACCGCGACTGCATGATCCACGAGATCGTCTGCGAGACCGGCTCCGGCGCTCCCTATGAGGTGACCAAGAAGGTCATGGAGGACTTCTTCGGCGAGGGCTGCTACGATAAGGCCAAGGCCTACACTCCCATCAACGAGAACAAGGCAAAGCTGGCTGCATACTGCGTCAACGACAAGAACTTCCACGACTCCGCCACCCTGTGCAACTGGATGTGGCCCATGACCCAGTCTCCCTCCAAGGAGCGCGAGTACCACGGCGACCTGGATCTGCAGGCAGACTTTATGACTGCTGTTACCGGCGAGACTTATACCCAGGCCGATCTGCAGGAGGACGGTGCCCGCATCACCCAGATGCTGCGCGCGATGACTGCCATCAGCTTCCAGCAGAACTGCGGCAGCGCAAACCTGCGTCAGGAGCACGATGCCATCTGTGATTGGGTGTTCGATAAGGACCCCGACTTCAAGGCATTCGAGGAAGGCACCACCAAGCTGGACCGCGCCGACATGGAGAAGGCAAAGGATCTGTTCTACGACGTCTTCGGCTGGGACCGCACCACCGGTGTGCCCACCCGCGAGACGCTGGAGAAGTATGATCTGGCTGACATGGCTGATGATCTGGAAAAGCGCGGCATCTACGCCCAGAACACCGCAGCAGCTGAATAAATCCCATAGAAAGAGGAACGATCGTCATGTTGTTTGGCAGACGTAAACCCGGCTACACCACCACTGTGGACAGCAGCGTGGACCCGGAGCAGGCCGTTCTGGACCTGCAGAAGGCAGAGCTGGCCGCCAAGAAAAAGCCCAAGGCAGAGGTGTTCGACATCGATGCCGCCAGCGAGACGGCCCGCCGCCTGAAGGAAACGGGCAGCAGCTTTGACGGCAGCGCCGCCAAGACCGGCGAGGATGTGATCGCCGCCGTGGAGCGGGAGACCGCAGAGCTTGCAGCAATGCAGGCTGCCGGGGCCGCACCCGAAGCCGCCGAAACTGTGCAGGAAGAGGCTGCAAAGCCTCAGCTGCTGGATTTTCTGGCCGGTGAGCCGGAGGTTGAAAACGATCCCTTTGCGGATCAGCCCACCCAGACCGCGCCGGAGCTGCCGGAGCTGACCCCCGCGCAGGAGCTGGCCGGTTACATCCGTTCCCGCAGCGCCGCCGCGCTTGTCACGCCCCACGCATTGTTGGTCAGTGAGGTGGAGAACGCCGACGAGCTGCTGGCTCAGATGCCGCAGGACCCCCAGTGTGAGGATATCGTTGTCCGTGCAGGCGCAAAGGATACCTACTATTACTCCAATGCCAACATGAGCGACAACTACGCCATGATCGCCCAGCTCATTGAGGACAAAGACCTCTGTGTCATGTTTGCTGAGATGGTGCGTTTCAATGCACGGGTCTACCCCAGTGCTACCCCGCTGAAGTATTTCCAGCGCTCTCCCTACGGCCTTGCGCCGGAGGAGATCGAGCAGACCTGGAAGACCATGCAGGGCAGGCCGGAGTTTGCCGACATCGAGGAGCTGACCAACAATCAGAACGAGCGGTTCCTCTTCTCCACCCAGCACCTCACCCGCCGCTATGCAAAAGCCATCAGCGACGTGGATGATTTCTGCGACTAAAAGATCATACACAATTGAATAGGGTACAAGAGCTTCTTTGAGCAAGGCTGTCTAAACCCCGCAGAGGGCAGGACACCGCGCCGCAATGCTAAGGGCCAACGCCGGCATTCAAGGGTGGCAGGGGAAACCCGGCCGCCTTCCCGCAGAAGAAACGCTGCAATTTGAAAAAAAGAACTCCTCCCATCCACCGTTCCGGAGCGTTGCCTCCTTCCCGTTGCTGCAACAGCGGAAAAGGAAGCGGCTCCCTCGGCGTGGCGGCCTGCAGGCTGCCGCGCCGGGCTATGTTCGGTTTTTTGCGGGGGCGTTTTGATTTTCGGTCAGAACGTCTCCGCTTTTTTTCACCTGCCGATTGAAAAGAGATCTCCCCGGGAGTTTGTCCGGGCCATAGCGGGCAAACTGTGCCCCGGGGAGCGATGGAGGATTTTTGCAATGAAACAGCCTTTTTGCACGCCAGCCCAGGCCCTGCGCCGGGTGCTGGATGCTGCTGCGGCTCTCCCGGTGCCTGCCACGGAGCGGGTGCCGCTGGATGATGCCTGTGGGCGGATCGCAGCCAGGGACCTGTGTGCCCGGATGGATCAGCCCCCTTTTGACCGGAGCCCTCTGGATGGTTATGCCCTTCACAGCGCCGACACGGCCGGGGCGGGGGAGAAGACCCCTGTCACCCTGCCGGTGGTGATGAAGCTCTACGCCGGGGATGCCCCCGCCGCTGCCCTGCCTGCCGGGTGTGCTGCCCGCATTATGACCGGCGCACCTCTGCCCCCCGGCGCGGACTGCGTTCTGATGCAGGAGCTGACCGATGGCGGGGAGGAGCAGGTGCGCATTTACGCCCAGCTCCAGCCCAACGCCAATGTGGTGTTCCGGGGTGAGGACATCGCCGCCGGTGCCCCCATTGCCGCTGCCGGAACTGTGCTGACCCCGGCGCACATCGGTGTGCTGGCCGGGCAGGGCATCCCGGATGCCGAGGTCTTTCGCCCCCTGACTGTGGGCGTGCTTGCCACCGGCAGTGAGCTGCTGGAAGCGGGTGAGGCCTGGGCTCCCGGCAAGATCTACGATGCCAACGGGATCCAGAATGCCGCCCGCCTGCGGCAGCTGGGCTTTGCCGTGGAGCGCACCCATTGCTCGGATGACCCGGAGGAGATCGCCGCCCGGATGAAGGATCTGCTCACCCGGTGTGATGCGGTGATCACCAGCGGCGGTGTTTCGGTGGGGCAGAAGGATTACCTGCCCACAGTGCTGGAAATGCTGCACGCGGAGCCTGTTTTTGCCGGGGTAGCCCAGAAGCCCGGCAGCCCCATGATCGCTGCACAGGTGGGAGAGAAGCTGGTGTTCTGCCTGTCCGGCAATCCCTTTGCCGCTGCTGCCACGCTGGAGCAGTATGCCGTTCCGGCCCTGCTGCGGGCCGCAGGGCGGCGGGAAGAGGACTGCATCCCGGTGCATACCCGGGGCAGGCTGACCACCGGCTTTTCCAAGCCCAGCAAGGTCGCCCGCTACCTGCGGGCCAAGGCCATGGGCGGCAGTGTGACCATCCCCGGCGAGGGCAGTGCCGAGGCCCATTCGTCCGGCAGCCTGTCGGCCATGATGGGCTGCAACTGTCTGGTGGAGCTGCCTGCGGGCAGCGGCCCGGTGGCCCCGGGCGAAGAAGTGGAGGTGCTTTCCTTTGTACAGTGAACCGAAACAGATCCTTGCCGAGCAGCTGGAGCTGAAGCGCCCGGCGGTGCTGGCCGTCAGCGGCCTGCATAACAGCGGCAAGACGACTCTTCTCGAAAAGCTCCTGCCTGCCCTGCGCAGCCGGGGGCTGAAAGTGGGCGTCATCAAGCACGACGGCCACGATTTCACCCCCGACGTGCCGGGTACCGACAGCTTCCGTCTGCGGGAGGCCGGGGCCGAGGGCGTGGCGGTCTTTTCGGGCAGCCGCTACCTGCTGACGGAGGAATTCCGCCTGAACGAGCAGGATCTGCTGGCCCTGTTTGAGCGCCACGGCTATGATCTGGTGCTGATGGAGGGCTTCAAGGAGAGCGGCTGGCCCAAGATCGAGGTGGTGCGCAAGGCTGTCTCGGAGGAGCCTGTCTCCTTTGAGCCGCTGGCCATCGTGGGGGATGTTCCGGGCGCGGATTTTGCACTGGACGAGCCCGCAGCGCTGGCCGACTGGATCGCTGCACAGATGCCTGCATTGTAACAGGGGGAGGAAGAAACCATGAAACTGATCCGTACCGAAGACGCGGCAGGGCAGGTGCTCTGTCACGATATCACCCAGATCATCCCGGGTGAGTTCAAGGGGGCCCGCTTCAAAAAGGGCCACATCATTCAGCCCGAGGATATTCCGGTGCTGCTGAGCATCGGCAAGGAAAACCTCTATGTCTGGGAGAAAAAGCCCGGCATCCTCCACGAGGACGAGGCTGCCGCCCTGCTGTATAAAGCTGCCGCGGGCAAAAACATCCACGGCACCGAGCCGAAGGAGGGCAAGATCGAACTCATCGCCGACTGCGACGGCCTTCTCAAGATTGACCGCGACGCCCTGCTGGCCGTCAACCGCACGCCCCAGATGATGATTGCCACCATCCACGGCGACCTGCCCGTGAAAAAGGGCCAGAAGCTGGCCGGCACCCGCATCATCCCTCTGGTCATCGAGCAGGAAAAGATGGACGCCATGCAGGCGGCAGCCGGCAGCACGCCCATCCTGAACGTGCTGCCCTTCCACCAGAAGAAGTTTGCCGTTATCAACACCGGCAGCGAGGTGTTCAAGGGCCGTATTGAGGACAAGTTTACTCCCATCCTCGAGCAAAAGCTGGCGGTGTATGGCTGTGAGATGGCCTTCCACAAGGTCTGCGACGATGACCCGGCGGGCATCACGGCTGCCATTCTGGAAGCAAAGGCCGCAGGCTGTGAGCTGATCTTTACCACCGGCGGCATGAGCGTGGACCCGGACGACCGCACCCCGCTGGCCATCAGGAACACCGGGGCCGAGATCGTTACCTACGGCGCGCCCGTGCTGCCCGGTGCCATGTTCCTGGTCAGCTATCTGGATGGTGTACCGGTCTGCGGCCTACCCGGCTGTGTGATGTACGCCAAGCGCACCATTTTTGACCTGCTGCTGCCCCGCCTGCTGGCCGATGACCCCATCACCGCCGAGGATATCGCCCGTCTGGGCGAGGGCGGCCTCTGCCTGGGCTGCGCCGAGTGCCACTGGCCCAACTGCGGCTTCGGACACTGCTGAAACCCTCTCAGTCAAAGCCTTTCGGCTTTGCCAGCTCCCCCGAAGGGGGAGCTTAACTAAGGTGAAAAAGTATGAGTGAAAATAATCTGACACATTTTGATGCCGCCGGAAACGCCGTGATGGTGGACGTGAGCGAAAAGCCCGTCACGGCCCGGGAGGCCACGGCCCACGGCATCATTACCATGAATGCGGATGCCTTTGCCGCTGTGGAAAGCGGTACCGTGAAAAAGGGCGATGTGCTGGGCGTGGCCCGGGTGGCCGGCATCATGGCCACCAAGCGCACCAGCGAGCTGATCCCCCTGTGCCACCCGCTGCCGCTGACCAAGGTGCAGATCGAGTTTGACCTGCTGCCCGAGCGCCGGGCTGTGGAAGCACGCTGCACGGTCAAGACCAGCGGCGTGACCGGCGTGGAGATGGAGGCTCTGACCGGCGTTTCCACCGCCCTGCTCACCATCTATGACATGTGCAAGGCCGTGGATAAGGGCATGGAGCTGGGCGAGATCCATCTGGTGGAAAAGACCGGCGGCAAGAGCGGACATTACATCCGGGCGGAGGGCGGTTATGTTTGATTCCAAGGGCCGCAATATCCATTATCTCCGCCTTTCCGTGACCGACCTGTGCAACCTGCGCTGCCGCTACTGTATGCCGGACGGCGTGGACAAGCTGGAACGGGAGGATATCCTGACCTACGAAGAATTCCTGCGCCTTGCCGCCCTGTTTGCCCAGTGCGGGGTGGATACCGTGCGGGTCACCGGCGGCGAACCGCTGGTGCGCAAGGGCGTGGAGCAGCTGGTCAAGGGGCTGAAAGCCATCCCCGGCATCCGGAAGGTCACCATGACCACCAATGCCGTCCTGTTGGAACAGCAGCTGCCCGCCCTGCTGGAGGCCGGGCTGGACAGCGTGAACATCAGTCTGGATACGCTGGACCCCGCCCTATTTGCAAAGATCACGGCCCGGGATGAATTTGCCGCCGTGCAGGCGGGCATCCATGCCGCGCTGGAAAGCGGCATTCCGGTCAAGCTGAACTGCGTGCCCCAGGTGGGCGTGAACGAGGGCGAGCTGGAAGCGCTGGCCGTTCTGGCACAGGATAAGCCCCTGCAGGTGCGGTTCATCGAGATGATGCCCATCGGCTACGGGGCGGCCATGCCCTGTATCTCCGGCCCGGAGCTGCTGGCCCGCTTCCGCAGGCGCTGGCCGGAGCTGGCCCCGCTGCCCGGGGCAGCATGTGCCGCGCTGGGCGACGGCCCGGCGGTCTATTACACCGTGCCGGGCTGGAAAGGGGACATCGGCTTCATTGCCGCTGTCCACGGCAAGTTCTGCGCCTCCTGCAACCGGGTGCGGCTGACCAGTCAGGGCTTTCTGCGCCCCTGCCTTGCCAGTGAGGCCGGATGTGACCTGAAAGCCCTGCTGCGTAGTGGCGCGTCTGACGAGGAGCTGCTGACTGCTATCCGTACCACCATCTGGGAAAAGCCCCAGGAACATCATTTTGAATTGAAACAGGACATCCCCGCGACCCGGGGTATGTACCGAATTGGAGGATAAATTTATGGGAAAACTTCTGGCGATCTGCACCAGCCCCCAGCGGGGCACGGTCAAGACCGAAGTGGAAAGCGCACGCCTGACCCCGGAATGGGGTATTGAGACCGATGCCCACGGCGGGAACTGGCACCGTCAGGTCAGCCTGCTGAGTGCCGAAAAGATCGAGAACTTCCGCAAGAAGATCTGGGTGGACTACGGTGCCTTTGGCGAGAATCTGGTGGTGGAGGGCTACGATTTCCGCAATCTGCCCGTGACCAGCCGCTTTGCCATCGGGGACGTGGTGCTGGAAATGACCCAGATCGGCAAAGAGTGCCACAACGACTGCGTCATCAAGCAGAAGACCGGCGAGTGCATCATGCCCCGGGAGGGTGTGTTTGCCCGGGTGCTGCAGGGCGGCGAGATCCACGTGGGGGACGAGGTGACCCTGCTGCCCCCGCCGGAAAACCCGCCCCTGCGCGCTGCCGTCATCACCCTTTCCGACAAGGGCAGCCGTGGTGAGCGGGAGGACAAGAGCGGCCCCCTGATCGTGGAGATGCTCACCGCTGCAGGCTATCAGG
>OLBC01000254.1_pt1 | contig 10462 bp, 6 predicted proteins | sample 1607531 | NCBI WGS metagenome assembly OLBC01 (sample SAMN02674605, study PRJEB24791) | human gut metagenome, SKBSTL067 | isolation source: stool | host: Homo sapiens | place: USA
AGCTGGAGCCTTTCTTCAACCCGCACCACCCCGCTGTGCTCCGGGCCATCAAGATGACCATCGACGCGGGCCACCGCCACGGCATCTGGGTGGGCATCTGCGGCGAGCTGGGCGCAGACACCGCCCTCACCGAGACCTTCCTGCGGATGGGCGTGGATGAGCTGTCCATGAACGCCAAGAGCGTGCTGCCCGTGCGCAAGATCATCCGCAGCATCGACCTGAGCAAGCCTTCGGATAAATAAGGCATTCCACGCTGAACCCTCGGCCCCCGGCAGGGAACTTCCCCGCCGGGGGCTTTCTGCACCCGAAAAATTTGCAGAAATGCTTTAAAACCATAAAGTGCAGTGCTATACTGATAGCATTGGTACATCTGCTGAGAGGAAATATTTATGACACGACTGCTTATCCGCCTGTTCATCAGGCACCCGGAGGACACGAAGGACGCCGCCGTCCGCACGGCCTACGGCAATCTGGCCAGCCTTGTGGGTATGGCCTGCAATATTCTGCTCTGTCTGGGCAAGCTGACGGCGGGCACCCTTTTCGGCTCCATCGCCATCATGGCCGACGCGCTGAACAACCTTTCGGACGCTTCCTCCAACGTGGTGAGCCTTGTGGGCTTCCGGCTGGCAGCCAAAGGCCCGGACGAGAAGCACCCCTACGGCCACGCCCGGTATGAGTACCTCGCGGGCCTCGTGGTCTGCGTCACCATCCTCGCCATCGGGCTTTCGCTGCTGAAGGAATCGGTCCTGAAGGTGCTCCACCCCACGGCGGTGGTGTTCAGCTGGCTCAGCGTGGCGGTGCTGGCGGCGTCCATCGGCGTCAAGCTCTGGATGAGCCGTTTCAACAAGACCATCGGCCAGCGCATCGGCTCTGAGACCCTGATGGCCACCGCCGCCGACAGCCGGAACGACGTACTGACCACCAGCGCCGTCCTCCTGTCCACCGTCCTCTCCCGCCTGACGGGCTGGGACGTGCTGGATGGCCTCATGGGCGTGGCGGTGGCCGGGTTCATCCTCTGGTCGGGGTGGGGGCTGATGATGGATACCCTCAGCCCGCTTCTGGGCGAAAGCCCCTCGCCGGAGCTGGTGGAGCACATCGAGCGCACCGTCATGAGCTATCCCGGCGTGCTGGGCGTCCACGACCTGATGGTCCACGATTACGGCCCGGGGCATCAGTTCGCCTCCCTCCACATCGAGTTCCCGGCGGAGGCCGACCCCTTGGAGGCCCACGACATCATCGACAACATCGAGCGGGAATTTATGGAAAAAGACCGCCTGCAGGTCACCATCCACTACGACCCCATCGTGACATCGGACGCCGCCGTGGGCGTCCTGCGCAGCCGTCTGATGGAGAAAGCCCGCCAGATGGACCCGCGCCTGTCCGTCCATGACCTGCGCATCGTGCCGGGAGACAGCCACACCAATGTTCTCTTCGACCTTGTCTTCCCGGCGGGCTACACCGGGGATAAGGACGCCCGGCTGGCCGAGATGTGCAATTTCGTCAAGGAGCAGGACCCGAAATACTGCTGTGTCATAAAGGTGGAGCAGAGCTATGCGTCTGCCCCGCCCGAAGAGGAACAATAAGAAAAAGAGGGAAAGTATTATGCTGAACGAGACTTACCGCGCCATGCTGGGCCATAAGAGCGTCATCCGCGAGACTTTCATGTATGGCAAACAGCGCGCCGCCGAGATCGGCTATGAGAACGTGTTCGACTACTCGCTGGGCAACCCCAGCGTGCCCTGCCCGGACAAGTTCACCAAGACCATGCAGACCCTGCTGGCTGAGGAGGAGCCGGTGGCCCTCCATGGCTACTGCCCCAGTCAGGGCGACCCGGGCTTCCGCACCGCTGTGGCGGCCCATCTGGCCGGGACCTTCGGCCTGCCCTACGAGCAGAAGGATATTTTCCCCACCACGGGTGCGGCGGGGGCCATCGCCCACGCCATCCGCGCTGTGACCAAGCCCGGCGACGAGGTGCTGACCTTCGCGCCCTATTTCCCGGAGTACGGCCCCTATGTTGGGGGCACCGGCGCGGTCCTGAAGGTCGTGCCCCCGCAGGCCCCGGCCTTCCAGCCGAACCTCGACGCCTTTGAGGCGATGCTGAACGAGAATGTCGCCTGCGTCCTCATCAACACCCCCAACAACCCCACCGGCGTGGTCTACTCTGCCGGGACGCTGACCCGGCTGGCTGACATCCTGACCGAGAAAAGCAGGGCCTTCGGCCACACGATCTTCCTCGTCAGCGATGAGCCTTACCGCGACATCGCGTTTGACGGAAGGAAGGTGCCTTACCCGGCGGCATTCTATCCCCACACCCTGACCTGCTTCTCCTTCTCCAAGAGCCTGAGCCTCCCCGGCGAGCGTCTGGGCTATGTGGCCGTCCGGCCCGGCTGCGAGGGCGAGGAGCTGCTGGTGGATATGATGGCCCAGATCTCCCGCTTCACCGGCCACAACTGCCCGCCCAGCATCATCCAGCGTGCTGTGACCCAGTGCCTCGACGTGACCAGCGACCTTTCCGTCTACGAGACGAACATGAACCTGCTCTACGACAAGCTCACGGAGCTGGGCTTCGAGGTGGAGCGCCCCGGCGGCACCTTTTACATCTTCCCGAAGGCGCTGGAAGAGGACGCCAATGCCTTCTGCCTCAAGGCCCGGGAGTTCGACCTGCTGCTGGTGCCCAGCGACACCTTCGGCGTCAAGGGCTATGTCCGCTTTGCCTACTGCATCGACACCGAGAAAGTGGAGCGCAGCCTGCCTGCGCTGGAAAAGCTGGCTGCGGCCTATAAGTGAGGAAATAAAATGCATCCGCTCCCCGAATATCCCCGTCCCAGCCTGCGCCGGGACAGCTATCTGAATCTGAACGGCCTGTGGGATTACGCCATCACCAGAAGCCCGGAGTTTCCGGCCCGGTGGGACGGCAGCATCCTCGTGCCCTATTCGCCCGAGGCAAGGGCCTCCGGTGTGAGCCGCACCTTGCAGCCCGGCCAGTGGCTCCACTATCACTGCGCCTTCACGCCCCCGGCGGGTGAGGGAGGGCGGGTCCTGCTCCATTTCGGGGCGGTGGACTATGCCTGCGCGGTAGAGGTCAACGGCCGTCTGGCCGGGGGACACCGGGGCGGCTACTGGCCCTTCACGCTGGACATCACCGACCTGCTCCGCCCGCAGGGGCACAACACCCTCTGGGTGGCGGTCCAAGACCCCACCGGCGCGGGCACGCAGGCCAGAGGCAAGCAGACCCTCAAGCCCGGCGGGATGTTCTACCCGGCCCAGAGCGGCATCTGGCAGACCGTCTGGCTCGAGCGGGTGCCGGAAAACTATATCGAACGCCTCACCGTCACCCCGGACTATGACGCCCGGACTGTGACGGTCAGAGTCCATACCACAAAGCCCGGCGGCGCGGTAAATGTCTGGGCGGCTGTCCGGGCCGGAGGCGTGACCATCGCCGAGGACTGGGGCAGCGACGAGGCCGACCAAGACGGCGAAGTGACCCTGAATATCTCCGAGGAGCACTTCTTCCCGTGGAGTCCCGACAGCCCCTTCCTCTACGACCTGACCGTGGGCACGACGCAGGGCGAAGAGGAAGGGTTCGACACCGTACACAGCTACTTCGCCCTCCGCAAGTGGGAGTGCAGAGAGGACAGGCGGGGCGTGAAGCGCTTTTTCCTGAACGGAAAGCCTATCCTCCTCAACGGCCTGCTGGATCAGGGCTACTGGCCCGAGGGCCTTTACACCCCGCCCTCCGACGGGGCAGTGGAGCACGAGCTGCACACTGTGCGGGAGCTGGGCTTCAATCTGCTGCGCAAGCACGCCAAGATCGAGCCGGAGCGGTGGTATTACCACTGCGATAAACTGGGCATCATCGTCTGGCAGGATATGGTGAACGGCGGCGGGGCCTACCCCATGTGGTACGTCACCTATCTGACGAACGCTTTGCAGCCGCTGCTGCGCTATGCCCCGGACGGGAAGCTGCTCTGGGGCCTGCTGGGCCGGGGCAGCGCCCGCAGCCGGGAGGAGTACAGCCGGGAGCTGGCCGACACGGTGGCCGCGCTGGGCCAGCACCCCTCCATCGGATGCTGGGTGCCCTTCAATGAGGGCTGGGGGCAGTTCGACGCAGAGAAAGCGACGAAGGCCCTCCGCGCCCTCGACCCGACCCGTCTGGTGGATGAGGCCAGCGGCTGGTTCGACCGGGGCGGGGGAGATGTCCACTCCATCCACAACTACTTCTATCCGCTCCGCATCCGCCCGAAAGCGCGGACGGTGGCCCTCAGCGAGTACGGCGGCATCGCGTGGCCCATGCCCGGCCATGAGCCGCCCCGGAAGACCTACGGCTACGGCACAGTCAGAAGCCGGGCCGAGCTGACCGGACGCTACCGTGACTTGCAGCTCAAGACCATTCTGCCCCAGCTGAGAAAGGGCCTCTCGGCGCTGGTATACACGCAGCTGACCGATGTGGAGGATGAGGTGAACGGCCTGTTCACCTACGACCGCCGGGCCATCAAGCCCGAGGCCGCTGCCATCCGGGCCGTCAATGAGGCGCTGGAAGCGGAATTTGAAAAAGTCGTATCCTGACAGCAAAAAAACTCCGGGAGCCAGAAGGCCCTCGGAGTTTTTTGCATCTTATTCCGGAAAAATTACTGGTCGCTCTGGGTGTTCTTGATCTTGGAGGCCGGAAGCTTCTTCATGGCGGCGGTGTCCAGCGCATGAGGCAGTGAAGCGCCGAAGGACTGGATGCTGTCCTGCAGCTCGCTGCTCTTCATGTCGGAGAGGGCCTGTGCGCGGAGAGCGTCCAGCGTGTCGGCCTCCAGCGGGTCGAGGCGGACGAGGAGCATCAGCGCATAGCCGGAGTACTGCACCGCAGCTGCCTCGCCGGGCTTCAAGGCACGGACGGCGTCGGCAGCGCCCTCCTCAGAGAAGGTGGAGTCGATGTCGGCAGCACCCAGCAGGGCGGTGGAGAGAGAAGCAGCGTCGGAGGACGGCGTGCCGTCCAGCACGGCGTAGATGTCGGGCAGAGCGGCAGAGACGGCAGCGCCGAAGGCGGAGGTCTGCGCTGCGGCGTCAGCGTGGACGGCGGCGTTGTAGCTCTCGGCGGCGGTCTGGGCCAGCTCCAGCATCTGGGTGCTCTGGTCGTCGTCGGCGAAGGCGAAGGTGCTGGTATTGTACAGCGGGATGACGGTGTAGCGGATGTAGACCATATCGTCTTTGAGGTGGCTGGTCAGCTCAGCGTCGGAGACGGGGGTCTCGCCGTCGGTGCCGTAGCAGAGGGTGAGCAGGTCGCTGCTCTTGATGAGGATGCGCTCGAACCGCTTGAGGGTGTCGAGGCCGATGCCGTTGGCCTTATAGAGGTCGCCGTTCTGCTCCATCAGCTGGGAGGCATAGCTGTCGGCCTGTGCCTCCTCGTCGGGGGTCAGCACGCCGCCCAGCGCGTCGAAGCGGGTCTCGATGGCGGCGTAGGACTCGAGGTTCTCGAGGGTCTTCTGGGCCACATAGTCGCTGACCACGGCGGTCTCGCCGGTGGCATCATCGACGGTGATGGTGGCTTTGAGGAAACTGGACACCTTGGAGGCATCCTGCTCGTCGGAGGCGAGGTCGGCGGCGGTCTGGTAGGCGTCGAACTGAGCCAGCAGATAGAGGCCGGAGGGGATGTCCACATCGCCGATGGTGCCGACGGAATCCGGGGTGGAGAGGCTGCAGCCCACGAGGCCGACGGCCAGTGCGAGGGCGCAGACGAGCGCGATGAGTTTCTTTTTCATGAGTGTACTCCTGATAAAGTTTATTTTTTGCCGGAGGCTTCCTCCTGCGGGGCGGCAAGGATGTCCGCCATCGCCCGGAGGATGCTTTGCAGCAGTTCCAGCGGCTTTTCGTCGGGCTGAAGGACCACTGAGAGGTAGGGCTTGGTACCCGCGCCTGCCGTCACCCGGCCATTGAAGGCGATGAGCAGGCCGCGTATCATGGCGACGTCCAGCGTCTCGACCTGTAAGAGCAGGGTGTCCTTCTTCTGGGTGACTTCGTAGACGCCCACGGCGGCGGCTTGGACCCGCACCAGCGAGACGCTGACAAGGTCGCTGACCGAGGGGGGCGGGTCGCCGTAGCGGTCGATCAGCTCGTCCAGCACGTCGGCAGCGTCCTCGGGGGTCTGGATGGCGGCGATGCGCTTGTAGGCCTCGATGCGGCCCGGGCCGTCGGCGATATACTTCTCGGGGATGAAGGCGTCTACCCGCAGGTCCACGAGGCACTCGCTCTTGTCCCGCTGGATGGGTTCGCCCTTGGCCCGGGCGATGGCCTGTCCCAGCATCTTGACATAGAGGTCGTAGCCCACGGCCTCCATGTGGCCGTGCTGGCTGTGGCCCAGCAGACTGCCCGCGCCGCGGATCTGGAGATCGCGCATGGCGATGCGGAAGCCGGAGCCGAAGGCCGTGAACTCCCGGATGGCGGAAAGCCGTTTCTGGGCGATGTCAGTCAGGGTCTTGTCCCGCCGGAAGGTAAAGTAGGCATAGGCCTTGCGGCCGGAGCGGCCCACCCGGCCCCGGATCTGGTACAGCTGGGCAAGGCCCATCCGGTCGGCATCCTCAATGATAAGGGTGTTGCAGTTGCGCACATCGATGCCCGTTTCGATCAGGGTGGTGCAGACCAGAATATCGATCTCGCCGTTGAGCAGATGCTGCCAGACCGGGTTCAGCTCCTCCTCGGTCATCTTGCCGTGGGCAATGCCCACCCGGGCACCGGGCACCAGCTGGCTGACATGGGCGGCGGTGGACTCGATGTTGTCCACCCGGTTGTGCAGGTAGTACACCTGACCGCCCCGGGCCAGCTCCTTTTTCATGGCTTCGGCAAGGATGACATCGTTGTACTCCAGCACAAAGGTCTCCACGGGCTGGCGCTCAATGGGCGGCTGCTCGATGGTGGACAGGTCGCGGATGCCGCTCATGGCCATGTTCAGGGTGCGGGGGATTGGCGTGGCCGAGAGGGTCAGCATATCCACGCCGATGAAGTTTTCCTTCAGCTTCTCCTTGTGCTTCACGCCGAACCGCTGCTCCTCATCGATGATGACAAGGCCCAGGTCGTGGAAGCGCACATCCTTGGACAGCAGCCGGTGGGTGCCCACCACGATGTCCACGCTGCCGGACTGCAGGCCCCGCAGGGTCTCCTTTTGCTGTTTCGCGGTGCGGAAGCGGGAGAGCATCCCGATCTTCACCGGGAAGGCCTCCATCCGGGAGAGCAGGGTGTTGTAGTGCTGCCAGGCCAGCAGGGTGGTGGGGGCCAGAAGGGCGCACTGCTTGCCGCCCATCACGCACTTGAAGGCCGCGCGCAGGGCAACTTCGGTCTTGCCCACGCCCACGTCGCCGCAGAGCAGGCGGTCCATCGGGTAGGGCTTTTCCATGTCCTGCTTGATCTCGGCGGTGGCGTGGAGCTGGTCGTCGGTCTCGTCGTACTCAAAGCGGGTCTCGAAATCGTTCTGCCAGTCGCCGTCGGGCGGGAAGGCGTATCCCTGGGCCTGCCTGCGCCGGGCGTACAGCTCAATGAGCTCCTGGGCCATCTCCTCGGTGGCCTTTTTCACCTTGGCGCGGGTGCGCTGCCATTCGGTGCCGCCCAGCTTGGCCAGCTTCACCTTTTCCTCGTCGCCGGGGGCGGTGTAGCGGCTGAGCAGGTCCAGCTGGGTTACCGGCACATAGAGCACATCGGAGCCGGAATACTGGATCTTCAGGTAATCCTTGATGGCACCCTGCACTTCCAGCCGCTGGATGCCCGCGTACATGCCGATGCCGTGGCTCTGGTGCACCACATAGTCCCCGGGCTTGATGTCCGAAAGGCTGGACAGGGCGTTTTTGTTCTTTTTGCGCTTTTTGTTCTCGGCGGCGGCTTCCTCGTCCAGCCCGTGCCGCCGGGAGGAGATGACCGCCGCGTGGGCAAAGGGGAAGGTGCAGCCTGCGGTCAGGTGGCCGGGCAGCACCTGCACGATGCCCTTGGCCGGGCGCACGTCCCGGCTCATGCTCACGGAGTAGCCCTTGTCCGTCAGGTCCCGGGTCAGGGCGGCGGCACCCTTGGGGGTGCCGGAGAAGAGGGTGACGGCATAGCCCTGGGCGATCAGCGGGTCAAGATCCTCCCGCAGGGAGGCCAGGTCGCCGCCCCAGTTGGGGGCCGCAAAGGCCTCCACGTTGATGAGGTCTTTCAGCTTGAACTCGTTCATCCCCCGCAGGAAGTTCTCACACAGCAGGGTGCTCTGTTTCTGGGCCGCAATGGCAAGGTCGTCCATGGTCTGGTAGAGCACGTCCAGCCCGGGGCAGAGCACACCCTCCTCCAGCAGGCCGGTCAGCTCCTCGCCCCGGCGGTACTCGGTGGCCTTCTGGGCATCCCGGATGCCGCCCACCTCGTCCAGCACGAAGATGGGGCTGTCCAGATGGTCCAGCAGGGTGGCGGGCTGCGGGTAGCGGATGCCGTAATACTTGTCCATGGCTTCGGGCATCAGGCCGGAATCCAGCTGGGCAAGGTCGGCCTCTGTGGCCTTTTCCATGGCGGTGCGTTTTTTGCCCCGCGCCTTTTTGATGGCTCCGCGCAGAGCCTCGGCCGTCTCAGCGGTGCTGCCGAACAGCACCTCGCGGGCGGGGGAGAGGTAGATCTTTTCCAGACTGCCGTCCCGGCGCTGGGTCAGCAGGTCGAAGGAGGCCAGCGAATCGATCTCATCGTCCCAGTATTCCACACGGGCGGGCTGGTGCATGTCCGGCGCGTAGATGTCCACGATATCGCCGCGCACGCTGAATTGGCCCGGGCCGTCCACCTGACTGCGCCGGACGTATCCGGCGGCAAAGAGCCGCGCCACCAGCGCTTCCCGGTTGTAGACCATGCCGGGCTTGAGGGTGAGAGTGTTCCGCAGGAACTCATCCCGGGGCACCGTGTATTGCAGCAGCGCCTCGGCGGGCACGCAGACGGCGTTCAGCCGCCCGCCCGCCAGCGCGCCCAGCACCGACAGGCGGCGGTACTCGTACTCACGGCCCGCGCCCTCCACCGGCCGCAGCATGAAATCCCGGGGCGGAAACACCGCCGCGGTCAGGCCCAGCGCCTTGAGGTCGTCCGCAAAGTGGGTGGCCTCGGCTTCGCCGGGGGTCACGATGCAGACCAGCCGTCCCAGATCCTTCTGCAAAGCGGCGTACAGCAGGGCACGGCCCGCAGGCGGCAGGCCGAACAGCGCCGCCGGGCCCGGGGTGTGCAGGCTCTCCGCGATCTTCTGATATTCCGCTGTGCTTTTCAGCAGCGCTTCGTACATCGTAGACCTCCTCTCGAAGCAAACACTTTTGGAAAGCTAAACCCCACCGCCCCTACTAGGGGCGGCCTTGGCAAAACCGTAAAACTTTACGCAATGCCAAGGGCCCCCCTATTAGCGGGGGCTGTCGCCGCAGGCGACTGGGGGGTTCTCCCTCACCCATTATACTTGCTCTGCGCCAGCCCCAGCTTACCGTCCATGATAAGCTGGGCCGCTGCCTCCAGGTCGGGGTAGCGGTCGGCCATGGCCTTGGCATCCTCGGGCGGGAACTTGCCCAGCACCCAGTCGGCAAGGTCATAGTCCGGGCGGGGCTTGGCACCCACGCCGATGCGGATGCGGGGGAAGTTCTCCCCGCCCAGCCGGGCAATGATACTCTTCAGGCCGTTGTGCCCGCCTGCCGAGCCGGAGGGCCGGATGCGCAGCTTGCCGGGGGCCTGGGTGATATCGTCGCACAGGACGATGACGTGGTCGGCGGGGATCTTGAAAAAGCCCGCCAGCGGGGCGATGGAATCGCCGGAAAGGTTCATGTAGGTCAGGGGTTTCAGCAGCACCACCTTGTGGCCGTCCACCTCGCCCTGGCCCCACAGGCCTTGAAACTTGGTTTTGCTGACGCTGATGCCCCATTTGCCCGCCAGAGAGTCCAGCGCGGCAAAGCCCGCGTTGTGGCGGGTGCCATCGTATTTTGCTTCCGGGTTGCCAAGGCCCGCGATCAGCCAGATGTCGTTTGCATTCATAGTTGTTGTTTTGCCTTTTCTTTTTTGCTTAAAATAATGTGTGGTACAGTTCTTTAGTATAACATACGCGCGAAGAAAAAGAAATCTGTTTTGCGGGAAAAACACAAAGCCGCCCTATATCGGTACAGATACAGGGCGGTGCTTTTTGTATAATACCTTATAAGGTGGCGGGAGAGTTACTTGTTCTGCTCCTCCTCCAGCTTCTGCTTTTTGGCAATATAGGCCTCCATCTTGGGGGCGGCCCAGCCCTCAAGGTTGGTCTGGCGGTCGCGGGCGATGCCCAGCGCCTGGGCGGGCACATCCTTGGTGATGGTGCTGCCTGCGGCGGTGTAAGCGCCGTCACCCACCTTGACCGGAGCCACAAGGTTGGTGTTGCAGCCGATGAAGCAGTAGTCGCCGATCTGGGTGCGGAACTTGTCTTTGCCGTCGTAGTTGCAGGTGACGGTGCCGCAGCCGAAGTTGCAGTATTTGCCCA
>OLBC01000275.1_pt1 | contig 9578 bp, 7 predicted proteins | sample 1607531 | NCBI WGS metagenome assembly OLBC01 (sample SAMN02674605, study PRJEB24791) | human gut metagenome, SKBSTL067 | isolation source: stool | host: Homo sapiens | place: USA
CAGCCAGCCCGAAAGAATTTACGGACTGGCTGTATCAGCAGAGTAATGTAATTGTGGAACTGACTGAATACTAAATTTTTTCTCGTTGTGAGGTTTCTGTGACATTTGCCTGATGGCAGTATCGAAATTGCAGTAATTACTCATGCAAAATGCTTCTTCGTTTTATACACTATATCTATACGCTGGATCACCAGATGAAAGGAGCAAAAAATATGTCTGCAATTCAAAATGCGATTGAAGTGAGGAACTTAACAAAGATTTTTAGTGGCAGGGTTTTGTTTGAGAATTTTAGCCTGAATGTAAAAGCAAATACTATTCATGCGATTATTGGCCCGAACGGTTCTGGAAAGACCACACTGCTGCGCTTGATTACAGGGGTATACCAGCCAAATGCAGGGACAATCAACATTGCAGGGAAATATGCAATGCAGCTTGAAAATGACTATCTGTATGACGAAAAGACTGGTCTTGAAAATTTGAAAATTTTTGGAAAATACTTTGGATTTGAAATAAATGATCGTTCAGACGGCTATTGTACGCAATTAGGATTGACCGAGCATTTAGGAAAGCGTGTTAGCACTTATTCTAAAGGAATGAAAAGAAAACTGTCCCTTTTGATTGTGATTATGATGGGACGGGATATTCTGCTCATGGATGAACCAACATCGGGTGTAGACCCCATATCCAGAGTAGAAATCCGTAGTTTGATAGAGGCTCTAAAAGCTGACGGAAAAACGGTTATTATCACTTCACATGACCTTAGCGAGATTGAAAAGTGCGCTGATGATGTATCTATGATTAAAAATGGCAGATTGCTGTTTGATAAGGGTATTCAAGAAATGCAAGGACAATCATTGGAAGAAATCTTTATTAAGGAGGGCAATCGGCATGAGTAACATGGGAAAAGGCGCAGGCTACTATCTTACCAGAAGTAAAAGCCTCCTAATTGATACTGCGATTGTTGCCATTCTGGCGATTTTTATGAGCTTTGCAATGCAGATGGACGCCTTGCAGTCTAAGGGAGAAGATTATTTAGTCCTAATGCTCTATGCGGTTATTTTTGGTCTTACCTCCCTGCAATCCGGTGCTATGATTGTAGATTTGACAGCAAAGGATAAGGTAAGCCGGAGAATTGAATTTTTTGCAGCTTCTGGAATTGCGGTAAAAGAGATTATAAAACAGTATTCGATACAGATTTTCCGCTTTTCTGGTATTATCCCGTTCTTTGTTTTTATGAGTTGCTATTACTTTACCGACTGGACAATGAGCTTTGGGCGGATCGTATGCGTTTATCTTAGTATTCTTGTACTTAGTTTTTGTGAGATTGTCGCTTTGAATATCATTGTACTGGATGTGAAACGAGTAAAACTGTTCAAAAATGTTCTATTCTTTGGTAATTTTGCACTGGTTTATTTGATTGCGATGTCGGCAGAACGAATTACAGAGTTTGTGAATCAACATCATATAGGAATTGACTATTTGATTATTGTGGTTGATGTTGCACTTTGCATGATGTTTGCACTATTAAGTTTCTTTAAGGCTCGGCACATGAGCAACGAAGCAGTTATCAGGAGGGATGGCGAATGGGTTTGATAACCTTAAACCTTAAAAGGGTATTGAACTGGAATTTTATATTTATGAGTGCGGTAGCAGCTATCTTCGGCATGATCTCTCTGATGAACTTTGGGGATATTTCAGAGAACATTGTATTTGGCGTTGATATAAAGTATTTTATGCTTGATGGATACCTGTGCTTATTTATCTTTTTTGCCGGAGAAATAAGCAAGGATATGTTGCAGCAAGAAAAAATCACAAAGAGAATAGAATGGAAACTTGCTAATGGTATTAAAATCTCAAGTATTGTTAAAGAGAATCTGCTATCACTATGGATTGGAACGCTGATCCTTTTGTTTCCTCTACTTTTGATGATTTCCATTCGTCTGCCAAACCTTATCTTGTTATTAGGCACCTATTTTCTAATCCTTAGCGTATTGTATTCGGCATTTATAAATGTTTTGATTCTCTGGATTAGAAATATGAACTGGTTTAAGAGTATTCCTATCTTTGCAACACTGCTTCATATTTTGCTGGTTGTCTTAAAATGTGGGATATTTATGAAAACGAATAATGTGTGGGTGTTGCTACTATTTTCTCCAGTGAGTATAATAGTTTTGACTGCGTGTGGTTTATGTCTGATGACCAAAGAACGGATCGTATCATCATATTACTAACATAATGAATTTTAGCTGAAAGGAGGGGTGTCCTATGCAGGATAAACGCTTCTATCCGTATCTGCTTCTTCATGCGGGTATTGTGATTTTATGGGTTATATTGGATAGAACACATAAAGGAATTGCGAATGACGGAGCCATCAACTTATTGTCGATTGCCGTCTTGCTTTGTTATTTCAATCTGCTCTATCTTCATGTAATGACATCACGGCGAAAGGCAACAATATCTGAATGTGGCTGGAACCTGCTTTCTGTTTCCTTTATTGCGGCGCTGATGTATGATGGATTTTCTACCTTATACACGGGTGCATTTCTGGCTTTTGCATTGATTATCGGAATAATGCTGGTAAGAACTGACGCAAGCCGGGGGAAAATGGTTCGCTTGCTGTTTGGAATTGCGGCTATCATACTGTCGTTTTTCAATTTCCAAATTCTCCCTGCCATAACTATGTTAGTTGGAATGTTCATGGGAATTTTCCTTGATTATAGATATATAAATTTGAAACAGGTTAATATTCTTCCGATTGCCCAGAGGAAAGCAAGATATGTCCTCGCTTTTATGATTCCCTTGTTTACAGTCGTACTTTATTGCTTTGATTTGTCCACCCTACAAGTCAATGTATTTTTTCAGCTTATAATGCTTTTATTTGAGGCCTTTGCTGTCATTCATCTTGGCGACATGGAGGCCCGTTACAAGGAGTTGACAAAGTATTATGAATTAACGAACTATATTGCAAATGAGAGGGAAGATTTCTCAAGACTGCTTCATAACGATGTGCTTCAAGACATTGGAGGTGCCAAAAATCTCCTGTCGCTTCGCTCACCAGATGTTGATGAAACAAAAAGGATATTGTCTGATTTGGAATTGCGGGTAAGAAATATGATGAATTTCTATTCCTCTAATATCTTTTCGGGGTATGCTTCATGGGAACATATCGGATATATGCTTGACGCGATTAAGAAGCTGTACCCAAAGAAGAATATACTTGTAGATTTCACGATTGCCAGCGAAGCAAGGATTGCTTTGAAAAAAGATAACAGTTTGGAACAGACCATGCAGATAATCAAAGAACTTGTCAACAATGTTTATAAACACGCTGCCGCTACTTTTATCCATTTGGAAATCGCGCTAAATGAAGAAAGTAAACTCGTAATTACCTGTCAAAATGATGGAGCGAAACCAAATGACATTGAAAATATTCTTTCTTCCAAAGGTGGTATGCTGTTCTTGACGGTGTTGATAAATGGGAATGGTGGTAACATTCAGTATTTAGAGAAAGATGGTATTTTAACTGCAACGGCAGTTTTGGGGAGAAAAAATGAAGATATTACTATTTGATGATCACAGGATATTTGGAGAGAGTTTAAGCAAACTTCTGGAAGATTGGGACGAAATCTCTATCTGTCGCTATGTAAGTAATGAAACAGAGTTTTGGAATATTCTTTCCGTAGACGAATGGGACATTGTATTACTTGATGTCAACCTAAGAGAGCAGTCAAAAAGTTCTGGCATTGATCTGATAGAAACGATATATAGTAAAAAGCCAAAAATAAAGGTGGTTATGCTATCCTCTTATGATATGCCGGTTTATAGACAGGAGGCACTTAAAAGAGGCGCCGTAAGTTATATTGATAAGTCTGCTTCTGCTGACGAGTTGGTAAAAAAACTCACAGCTATTAGTAAAGGTCACAAATCCACTACGCCCCCTTTATTAGATCCCCTGACAGATCGTGAAGCGGAAATTATTAAGGCGATTGGAACAGGGAAAACAAAGCATGAAATAGCGCAAGAACTGTATATCAGTGAACGGACACTTTACAACCATATCCAAAGCATCTATGATAAGCTGGGGGCTAAAAATGCTATCGAAGCCTATAACAAGGCTATTGCACTTGGATATATCACACCCTTAATATGAGTTTAGGCAATAAGAGGGACAGATATATTAGAACACAAGTGACAAGTATGCACATTATGTAAGCAGATAGCAAAAACAAGTATCATTGAACGACTTCATCAAAACAATAAAGAAAAGCTGGGAGCAAAATTAAGTCTGCTTCCAGCTTTTTTGTATTTGCTATTGTATGTGGTTGACTAAGGAATATTGTTTAAGCGTGAGTTTGTGATATTGGGTGTGGTATCTTTAACTATGGGAAACTCCGGGTGCCGTTCCTGAACAAGGAAAAGGAGTTTGCCCCATGCAGCATGGTTCCCTGCGCGCTCCGGTGCGCGTTTTCATGGCAGCAGTTCTGCTGTGCCTGAGCTTTCTGGCCGCGCCAAAGGCTGCGGCGGCACAATTGCAGGATGTGAACGGCATCACGCTGCTGTCCTTCGACAGCCAGCAGATCGTCTCCATCGGCAACCAGACCTCGGGCCGGTGCAGCTGGTACGCCCTGCGCTACGCCCGCACCATTCTGGATGGCAAGCCCTGCTCAGGCAGCGGGATGTGGTCGAACGGCGCGGTATGGTCTGCCGCCGGGTACTACGCTTACAGCGGCTCCCTTTCCGGCTGCCTTTCCCGCCTGTATGAAGAGCTGCAGGCCGGGCGGCCCGTCATCGTACATCTGAAAAACACCGCTGTCAGCGGCATGTCCAAGCACACCAACCGCGTGACAAGCTATGAATACCACCTCTCCGGCTCCGGCTGGAAAGAGGTCAATTACCCCCACATCGCCACCAGCAGCACCTACGGACACTGGGTGTGCGTGGTGGGCATCTCCCCCACGGCAGACCCCGAAAACCTGCGGGAGAGCGATTTCTATGCGCTGGACCCCGCGCGGGTCAGCGTGAACGGCACACTGGCCGTAACAAAGCTTTTGGATGGCACCATCTGGACTGATAACTCTCCCTTAAAAGTCGCAGCCTGACGCTCCCTTACAAAACACAACAGCCCCCGGAACATGCAGGGTTCCGGGGGCTTCGTGTTTTGTATCGGGGGTTACAGCTCCTGATAGGCGCTCATCATGGCGGGGATGAACTGCTTTTTGCGGCTGACCACGCCGGGCAGCGTCCAGCTGCCATCGGCGGCGGGCCGGCTCTCAAAGCCGTTGCTCAGCACCTCGGCAGCGTAGCGGCCGGTGCAGATGACCACGCTCTCCTCCTTGGGCACATCGGTCAGCAGCATGTAGAGGTCCTCCACGTTCTGCTTGTTGCGGGCCTCCTCCAGATAGGGCTGGAGCAGCGCCTGGGCGGCCTGCAGGTTCTTGCGGGTCATGTAGCTGCCCTGCGCCACGCCAAAGCGGATATCGCCGCACATGAACACCTTGAAGTCCTGCAAAAAGACCTCTTCGGGGGTCTTGCCGTCCAGTTTTTCACCGGCCTCGAACATTTCGGTGGAAAACTCTTCAATATCCACGCCTGCAATCTTGGCCAGACGTTTGGCGGCGTTTTCATCCACGGGGGTGCAGGTGGGGCTGCGGAAGGCCAGCGTATCCGAGAGGATGGCCGCCAGCAGCAGGCCCGCGATCTGGGGCGGGATGTCCACACCATTTTCATCGTACATCTGGGTGATGATGGTGGCGGTGCAGCCCACGGGCTGGTTGCGGAAGTAGACCGGGCCGCTGGTCTCGAGGCTGCCGATGCGGTGATGGTCGATGATTTCGAGGATCTCGGCCTGATCGAAGCCCTCGACGGCCTGCGTGGCCTCGTTGTGGTCCACGAGGATGATGCGGCGCTTGCGCAGCGCGATGATGTTGCGGCGGCTGACCATGCCGCAGTACTTGCCTTCCTCGTCGAGGATGGGGAAGTAGCGGTGGCGCACCTTGGCCATCACGCGGGTGACGTCGGCCACCGGCGTGACGAGGGTGAACTTTACGATGTCGTTGCGGGTCATATAGTAGGAGATGGGGGCGCACTGGCTCACGAGCTTGCCGGCGGCGTAGGTGTCGCAGGGGGCAGTCATGATGGCCACGCCCGTCTCCTCGGCGATGCGCTGGATGGTGCGGCCCACCTTGGCCCCGTTGCAGATGATGAGAAGGGAGGCTTCCTTCTCGATGGCGCAGAGCTGGCTCTCGTAGCGGTTGGTCAGGATGACGATGTCGCCCTTTTCGACGCTGTTTTCCAGCATCTCGGGGGTGGCGGTGCCGATCTTGATGTGTCCAGTGGTGCAGACGGCGCTCTCGTCGCCCACCACCATGGTTCCGCCAAGGGTGTCGAGGATGTTCTTATAGGTGGTCTTGCTCTTGGCGAGGACACCGGTATCGAAGATGTCCATGTTGGCCGTGGCGATGTCTTTCACGGTGATGACGCCCTCCAGCTCGTTGTCGGCGCTGGTGATGGGCAGGGTGTCGATCTGCTGGTCGCGCATGATCTGCCACGCCTTGCGCAGGCTGGTGGAGCCGGGGATGCCGGGCATCTCGCGGTAGTCTACGTCACGGATCTTGGGATTGACGTCGGTGCACATCCGGGGCGGCTGGACGCCGAACCGCCTGAGCACAAATTCGGTCTCCTGATTCATCCGTCCGGCCCGGCGGGCCTCGCAGACGAGGGAGCTTGTCTTATTTTTCAACTCTGCGTAAGCGATGGCAGAGCAGATGGAGTCGGTGTCCGGGTTGCGATGCCCGATGACCACGACCTTATGGGCTGTCTTTGGCATGGATTCCTTCCCCCTTTATGGGTCTTGTCCTTCTTATCCGTCATGCCGGAGCGTCGGCCCGATTTCTCTGCGCCCCTGCACGGCGCAGAAAAGGGCGGCACTCTGGCAGCTTTCATTGTAACACAAGATAGAAGGGGGGTAAAGTGGTGCAGAAGAGCGGAAATCTTAAAATTTTGAGAGATTCTTGTATACATCTCCTTGCCTTTTCGGAGAGGACGCTGTATCATAGGAATATGTCTGTCTACTTTTAAGAAAAGCCCCCTCGGGGGGCAGCGCGGAGGAACGAATGACCAGCACAAAATTCGAGTCGAAGCCTTTGTTTACCCGCCAGCAGCTGACGGCGCTGCTGCTGCCGCTTATCGCGGAGCAGGCCCTGAGCGTCACCATCGGTCTGGCCGATACCCTCATGGTGTCGTCGGTAGGCGAGGCGGCGGTGTCGGGCGTGAGCCTTGTGGACACCTTCAACACCCTGATGATCCAGATCATGACGGCGCTGGCCACCGGCGGTGCGGTGGTCGCCAGCCAGTACATCGGCCACCGGGAGGAGAAGAACGCCCGGGCCGCGGCCGCACAGATCCTGTTCATCATGTCCAGCTTCAGTGTTCTGGTGGCGGCGGTGGTCGTGGTGGGCCGCCACGCCATCCTGCGGGGCATCTTCGGCGCCATCGACGCCGACGTCATGCGGTACGCCGAGACGTATTTCCTGCTGTCGGCCCTGAGCTACCCCTTCATCGGTCTGTACAATGCGGGCGCGGCCCTCTTCCGGGCGCAGGGCAACAGCAAGATCAGCATGATGTCCAGCCTCGTGATGAATGTGGTCAACATCGGCGGCAACGCCATCCTCATCTTCGGCTTTGGGATGGGGGTCATGGGCGCGGCACTGGCCAGCCTCATCTCCCGCGCGGTGGCCTGCTGCGCCGTCCTCTTCCTGCTGCAGAAGCCGGATTGTATGCTCCGCATCACCGGGCTGTCGGCCCTCCGGCCGGACGGCGGGCTGATCCGGCGCATCCTGCGGGTGGGCATCCCGGCGGGCATCGAGAATGGGATGTTCCAGATCGGCAAGCTGTCGGTGGCCAGCCTCACCAGCACCCTCGGCACCGCCGCTATCGCCGCCAACGCCGTGGCCAACACCACCAGCACCTTCCTGAATATCCCGGCCAACGCCGTCAGCATGGCGGTGCTCACGGTGGTGGGCCAGTGCCTCGGCGCGGGCGAGAAGGAGCAGGCGGTCTGGTATGCCCGCCGCCTGCTTCTGGTGGCCTACTGCGGCGCGTGGGTCATGAACCTGTCGGGCTTCTTCTTTGCCGACCGCTGGGCGCTGTCGTGGTTCAACCTTTCGCCGGAGGCTTCGGCCATGGCCCTTGAGGTCATGATGTGGTTCAACATCGTCTCCCTCTTCTTCTGGCCCTCCAGCTTCACCCTGCCCAACATCCTCCGCTCCGCCGGCGACGCCAGCTTCACCATGGCGGTGAGCATCGTGTCCATGTGGGTCTTCCGGGTGGGCTTCTGCTACCTGTGGGTGCTGCGGATGGGCGGCGGACTGCTCAGCATCTGGATGGGAATGTATCTCGACTGGGTGTTCCGCTCCCTCTGCTTTGCGGTGCGTTTTGTCCGGGGAAGATGGCTTGAAAAAACGGTCATCTGAAACTGCCTCTTGCTTTTTTCTGCTCAGAGTGGCAGAATGAGGGAAAAGAAAGAAGGGGATCTCCTATGCTGTTTCATCCTGCACAACTGGGCCTTGCCCATCTGGACAAGGCAACGCTGGAAGCCGATAAGAAAGCCTGCAAAAAGATCGGCCCCTGCGGCGTGGGCAAAAAAGCCCTCTATCTCAACAGCTTCTACATCGACCGCCGGTATTATCTGCCCTACGGCAGCATCAGCCGGGTGTTCAAGCGGGTCGCCATGAGTGAGGGCGGTTTCTCCGGCAAGGGGATGTTCGCCTCGATGGCTTACCTCGTGGTGGAGTACGACGGCGGCAAGCAGAAGCAGTGCAACTTCAAGGATGAGCGGGACGTGGACGCCCTGCTGGAAGTTCTGGCGAAGGAACAGCCGAACATCCCCCGTCTGAGCACTGCCGGTGAGGCCGAGCTTGCCCGTCAGAAGGCGGAGAAAGCTGCCCGCAGGCTGCCCCAGCTCTCGAAAGAGGCCGAGCAGAGCGTGGGCCAGCTCAGGCGTGCGGCGGACTACCTCGCCAAGAAGCCGGAGCTGGCCAAGGAACTGAGCGCCGCCGAGCGCCGCAAGCGTGCTCAGCTGCAGAGCAAGCCGGTGTATAAGTATGTAGCCCTCATCATCAGCCTTCTCGGTGTGGCGTCTGCGGCCTATGGCATCCAGAGCATCCTCAACCACACCGGGAACTACGGCATCTACTTTGCCCTGTTCGGATTCGCGGCCATCTTCCTCTTTTCCAGCTACAACATGATGCCCACGGCCCACAACAACCACAAGTCCATCATGGCCCGGGCCGACAAGGCCGAAGCAGCCATGGCCGAGTACATCCGGGCTTACCCCGGCGGCAGCTTCCCGGTGCCGGACATCTACGCCCACCCTGTGGTGCTCAAGCAGATGACCGACGCCATTCAGGAGGGCCGGGCCGTGACCCTGCCCGAGGCCCTCGCAGCGGTAAAGAACCGCCTCAAGGAGGTCAACGCCGACGTTCAGGTGGAGCAGGAGGAGTACGACGAGATCGTCCAGATCAAGGCCATGTTCCTCAACCACGATTATCAGTAAGATCAGGAAATGAAAAATGCCATCG
>OLBC01000292.1_pt1 | contig 8911 bp, 6 predicted proteins | sample 1607531 | NCBI WGS metagenome assembly OLBC01 (sample SAMN02674605, study PRJEB24791) | human gut metagenome, SKBSTL067 | isolation source: stool | host: Homo sapiens | place: USA
TCCGCATTTATATGATATCTATCAGGCCATCAAACGACTTGTTTCTATAAGTGCGTCATTCCAATCTCCTGTTGTAATGGAACCTGTATGGAAGACTCGAGGAAAGTCACCTCAGCTTGCTAACGACTGCCTTGATGTTTTTGTTTGGAGCAATTGTGGTCTTCTGAATTTATTTATGCCATCCGAACAGGACTTTATTTCTGTAGGTACAGTAAAAACATTAGATAAAATAAGTCGTCATACTCGCACAATGATTTGGCTCTTCAAAATGCTGAAAGATTATGCTGATACTGGTCATTTCAACGGCTCTAAAATCATTGATGAACTCTCTTACAATACCAAAAATGATAAAGCTTTTTCTTCAAATGGATTACGTACTCATCCCATTATGGCTTGTCCAGAACTCACCCATCCAAGAATCACCAAGGGAGAAATCAAAAATATCATCTTGGGTGGTGGACAAAATTTGTTGAGCCCAGAGCGGAGATTTGATGCTATCATATATAACTCACCTGATTTGTTCAAGGAGGATTTCCTCTAAATGCCTACTGCTATTGATTTATTCTGTGGCTGTGGTGGTCTTTCGCTCGGTTTTCAAAATGCAGGTTTTACAATTTTGCGTGCTTTTGATATCTGGGATAAAGCCATAAATAATTACAACCTCAATTTTTCTCATCCTGCAGAATTGCAAGATATCAATCAGCTATCTCCAGATTACTTGAAGTCATTCTCACCTGACGTAATCATTGGTGGCCCACCATGTCAGGACTATTCTTCTGCCGGAAGACAAGATGAAACACTCGGACGAGCCAATTTAACTTTACGATATGCTGAGTTGGTCTGTTCTGTACGTTCTCGCTGGTTCGTCATGGAGAATGTCGATCGAATCTTAAAGTCATCCACATTGCCAAAAGCTTTGGCATTGTTTCGTAACGCTGGCTATGGATTATCTCAAGTTGTTCTGGATGCTTCCAGATGTGGTGTTCCACAAAAAAGAAAACGTTTTTTCCTGATTGGTGAACTAAACGGCGAAGATTGTGCTTTAGAATTCGCTTTGCAAAATGACCAATCTTCCCATTGCATGACGATTCGTGACTACCTCCAAAATGAATTTGGGGTTGAGTATTATTATCGCCATCCCCGTTCTTACGCCAGACGTGGTATTTTCAGTATTGACGAGCCAAGCCCAACGATTCGGGGGGTCAATCGTCCTCTTCCCAAAAATTACAAAGTGCATCCGGGAGATGCTACACAGAATTTGGATGGTCTGCGCTGTCTAACAACCTTGGAACGAGCACGAATCCAAACTTTTCCTGCCGACTTTCATTTTCAGGGTACCAAAACCGATTTGGAGCAAATGATTGGAAACGCCGTTCCTGTTGATCTCGCTTCCTATGTAGCGAAACACCTTCTCTCCTATATGGAGCATGGCGCATCATATACCCAGCTCCATTTTTGATTAAACAAAAAGCAAGTGCAACGCATTTTTCAGGACAGTTTCCTGTAACAATGGGTTTGCACTTGCTTTTTTGCGTTTCTCTTCTTAGGCTCTTGTCTGCTCCCAGTAGGCTCCCATGCTCTGGCCGGGCTGGTCGGTGACTTCGTCCCGGAGGTAGTCTGCAAGGCCCACGGCCTCCGGCTGCCAGCTGCGGGCGGCCTCCACGGTGGGGTACTCCACCTCGGCGTACCAGAACTCTGTGGGCTGGCCCTCGTCCACATGGTTCACCTCCAGCACAAGGCCATCGGGCAGGGCGTAGCTTCTGCGGATCTTCCCGATCAGGGGCTTACCGATGATCTTTGTTTCCAGTTCATCAAACAGTTTCTTGTCGATAGGGCGCTCGATTTCCTCCCGTGCAAGCCCGCTTCCGGACTTGAAGCAGAGGATATAGGCCGTCCCGCCGCCCTTGAGCGCCTCCTCCCGGATGCGCACGGTGGGCCGCACGCTGATATATCCCTGCCGCATGGCAAACTCTTCCTTGAGCGGCAGAGCCGGGAGGTTTTCGCCCTCCGGCCAGCCGTTCACCATCCATTTGCGTTCGATCTCCATAGCGTTTTCCTCGTTTCTGTGTTTTTGTATTTATTCTAGCACGTTTTTATGTTAGAATAAATATCAGTATGAAATTTTAGCATCCTCACCCTCTCAGTCAATGCCTGACGGCATTGCCAGCTCCCCCAAAGGGGGAGCCAAGAGCCGCTCTGTATTCAAGCTTGATGAGACTGAATCGAAAATCGCCAAAGGCTCTCCCTTTGGGAGAGCTGGCGAGCGGAGCGAGACTGAGAGGGCGAGCCAGTTATAACAGGAGCAACTATGAAATCTTCTCGCAATTACCCCGTTTACACCGTCAACAAACACGCCGAGGGCCTGCTGGTGGGCGGCCACCCCTGGGTGTACGAAAACGACATCCAGAGTTCCCCGGAGGCGGAGCCTGAAAACGGCACGCTGGTCGATGTAGTCAGCACAAAGGGTGCCTATCTTGGCACCGGTTTTCTCTCACTGAAAAGCAAGATCCGGGTACGGCTCATCTCCCGCAACGCCAACGACACCTTCGATGCCGCTTTCTGGAAGCGCCGGGTCGAATACGCCTGGGCCTACCGCAAGACTGTGCTGGAGCCCGCCGACCTGACCGCCTGCCGTGTCATCTTTGGCGAGGCTGACCAGTTCCCGGGCCTGACTGTGGACCGGTTCAACAATATCCTTGTCACCCAAACCCTGAGCGTGGGCATGGAAAAGCTCAAGCCCATCCTCTTCCCCCTGCTGGCAGAAGTCCTGCGCGCTGACGGCCAGACCATTGACGGCATCTACGAGCGCAACGACGAGGCTCTGCGGGCCAAGGAGGGCCTGGCACAGAACAAGGGCTGGTTTGACCTGCCCGGCGAGACGCACCCCGACAGCACCCAGACTGAGATCTGCGAGAACGGCGTGTTCTACCACGTCGATTTTGAGAACGGCCAGAAGACCGGCTTTTTCCTCGACCAGAAATACAACCGCCGGGCTGTGGCCCGCATTGCTGCCGGTCACACTGTGCTGGACTGCTTTACCCACACCGGCAGCTTTGCGCTGAACGCCGCCAAGGGCGGGGCTGCCCGGGTCACTGCCGCTGACATCAGCGCCGAGGCCATTGCCATGGCCCAGCGGAACGCCCAGCGCAACAACCTGACCAACATGGATTTTCTCTGCGAGGACACCTTTGAACTGCTGCCCCGGCTGGAAAAAGAGGGCCATCCCTACGACTTTATCATCCTTGATCCGCCGGCCTTTACCAAGGCCCGCCGCACGGTGGAGAACGCCATGCGCGGCTATAAGGAGATCAACTACCGCGCCATGAAGCTGCTGCCCCGGGGCGGCTATCTGGCCACAGCCAGCTGCTCTCACTTTGCCACCGAGGAGCTGTTCATCAAGATGCTGCACGCCGCCGCAAAGGATGCCCACCGGCAGCTGCGGCAGATCGAGGTGCGCCAGCAGGCACCGGATCACCCCATCCTGTGGGGCGTGCCCGAGACCAATTACCTGAAGTTCTTCCTGTTCCAGGTGATCTAAAAGTAATACCAAATACGATATCTCCCAAAAAAACGAGAGCGTGTTTGTGCAGAATCGTCAGTTTTGTCAATTGTCTTTTGAGCCGTTCCGGGATATAATCAAACCATAGACAGCAACGGCGCTGTGGGTCACCTCCTGACTCGCAGCGCCGTTTTTGTTAAAAAGCTTTTCGCTGTTTCCGGGCCGCAGTTCGGCGGCGGGAGACAGTTTCGGAAGGGACAGACATAAGATCAAGTAAGGAGTAGGATTTATGGCAGCAAATGTTATGGAAATCTACGGCAGCAAGGTCTTTAACGAGCATGTAATGAAGGAGCGCCTGCCGAGCGCTACTTACAAGAGCCTGGAGCGCACCCTGCACAAGGGCGCACCCCTGGATATCGAGGTGGCAAACGTTGTGGCCAGCGTGATGAAGCGCTGGGCCATGGAGCTGGGTGCCACCCACTACACCCACTGGTTCCAGCCGTTGACCGGCATCACCAGTGAGAAGCACGATGGCTTTGTGAGCCCCGTGGGCGACGGTACCGCCATCATGGAGTTTTCCGGCAAGGAGCTGGTGCGCGGCGAGCCTGACGCTTCCTCCTTCCCCTCCGGCGGCCTGCGTGCCACCTGCGAGGCCCGCGGCTACACCGCATGGGACCCCACCAGCTACGCTTTCGTGAAGGACGACGTCCTCTGCATCCCCACCGCTTTCGTCAGCTACACCGGCGAGGCTCTGGACAAGAAGACTCCCCTGCTGCGCTCCATGAACGCGCTCTCCAATCAGGCCATCCGCGTGCTGAAGCTCTTCGGCAAGGATGTGGACTACGTCTCCACCACCGTCGGCCCCGAGCAGGAGTACTTCCTCATCAAGAAGGAGGACTACGAGGCCCGTCAGGACCTCATCCTCACCGGCCGCACCCTCTTTGGCGCACCTTCGGCCAAGGGTCAGGAGCTGGAAGAGCACTACTTCGGCGTCATCCGCCCCGAGGTCTCCGCGTTCATGAAAGAGCTGGACGAGGAGCTGTGGAAGCTGGGCGTCCCCGCCAAGACCAAGCACAACGAGGTGGCCCCCTGCCAGCATGAGCTGGCCCCCATCTTCGATACCACCAACGTCGCCATCGACCACAACCTGCTGACGATGGAGATGATGAAGAAGCTGGCCCCCAAGTACGGCCTCGTCTGCCTGCAGCATGAGAAGCCCTTCGAAGGCGTCAACGGCAGCGGCAAGCACAACAACTGGTCCATGTCCACCACCCACGAGAACCTGCTGGACCCGGGCGACACGCCCATGGAGAACCTGCAGTTCCTGGTATTCCTGGCCGCTGTCATCAAGGCAGTGGACGAGTACGCCGATCTGCTGCGCACCTCCGTTGCCACCCCGGGCAATGATCACCGTCTGGGTGCCAACGAGGCTCCTCCGGCCATCATCTCGATCTTCGTGGGCGAGGAGCTGGAAGCTGTTATCGATGCCATTGCATCTGATTCTCCTTATGCCGGCCCCGTCAAGATGAAGATGGATCTGGGCGTGGATGTCCTGCCCAAGTTCAGCAAGGACACCACCGACCGCAACCGCACCTCTCCCTTCGCCTTCACCGGCAACAAGTTCGAGTTCCGTATGCCCGGTTCTGCTGAGAACCTGAGCGATGCCAACACCATCCTGAACACTGCTGTTGCCAAGGAGCTGAAGGGCTACGCCGACGAGCTGGAGGGCGCTGAGGACTTTACCAGCGCTGCCATTGCTCTGATCAAGCGCACCATCCGTGACCACCGCCGTGTCATCTTCAACGGCAACGGCTACACCGCCGAGTGGGAAGAGGAAGCAGCACGCCGCGGCCTGCCCAACAAGAAGAACACGCCCGCCGCTCTGCCCGCACTGATCGACCCGAAGAACATCCAGCTGATGGAGGATTTCGGTGTTCTGACCAAGATCGAGATGGAAAGCCGTTACGAGGTCGAGATGGAGCACTACTCCAAGATCATCAACATCGAGGCTCTGACCATGCTGGAGATGGCCCGCAAGCAGCTGCTGCCCGCCATCAACGCCTACATGAGCGAGGTTGCCAACACCGCCGCATCCAAGCTGGCCGTCAGCGAGGCCATCAGCGTGCGCAGCGAGACCAAGACCCTCACCCGCCTGTCCACCGATGCCGATGCCATGAGCGATGCCATCGATGCCCTGCAGGCTGCCGTGGATACCGCTGAGGCCATGACCGATGAGAGTGCCAAGGCAGTCTCCTTCCACGATGACGTTCTGCCCAGGATGGATGCTCTGCGCGCCGCTGCTGACGATGCCGAGACCATCTGCGGTGAGGACTACTGGCCTCTGCCCAGCTACAGCAAGATGCTCTACTACGTCTGATCTTTCTGACATAGCTTGATAAGCATCGCTGGGTTGTTGGATTTTTAAGCCATTCCCCTTTTCCTATTTCTTACACCAGCCTAAAGACCTGCTTTGCGCATACGAAGCAGGCCTTTAGGCGTTTTTTAAGAACGCAAGCTGATTTTTCCAGTTTTGCACTGATGTGCCATTCGCCGCACCCTGCGGCTCGGAGGGAACCACTATGAGCTATAATACCCAACAGGACATCCTTGATTTTGTGGAGGACAACAACGTCAAATTCGTCCGCTTTGCCTTCTGCGATATCTTTGGCACCCAGAAAAACATTGCCGTGCTTGCCAGCGACCTGCCCAAGGCCATGGAGGATGGTGTCTGCTTTGACGGCAGCTCCATTGCCGGTTTTATGAAGGTGGAGGAGAGCGATCTTGTGCTCCGGCCCGATCTTTCCACCGTGACCATCCTGCCCTGGCGGCCCACCGAGGGCCGGGTGATGCAGTTCTTCTGTGACGTGGAAAAGCCGGACGGCGCGGCCTTTGGCGGCAACTGCCGCGGCTTCCTGCGCCAGATGAGCCGCAGCTTCCGCAAACTGGGGCTGACCTGCAACGTGGGGGCCGAGTGCGAGTTCTACCTGTTTGAGAATGACGACCGGGGTCGCCCCACCCGCATCCCCATCGACTTTGGCGGCTACTTTGATGTAGCCCCGCTGGATGCAGGTGAGAACCTGCGCCGGGACATCTGCCTGACCATGGAGCAGATGGGCATGAGCCCCCAGCACAGCCATCACGAGAGCGGCCACGGCCAGAATGAGATCGACTGCCACTACGCCGGCCCCCTGAAAACAGCCGACCATGTGATGATGTTCAAGCAGATCGTGCGGGCTGTTGCCATGCGCAACGGCATCCACGCCAGCTTCCTGCCCAAGCCCCTGCCGGATCAGGCAGGCAGCGGCCTGCACATCAACCTTTCGCTCTGCATGGACGGCCGCAATCTGTTTGAGGGCGACATTGCCCCGGACAGCATTGCAGGCAGCTTTATGGCGGGTGTTCTGGCCCACAGCCGGGAGCTGACCGTGTTCACCAATCCCCTGCCCAACAGCTACCAGCGCTTTGGCTGTGACGAGGCCCCCCGCTATGTAAGCTGGAGCCGCCAGAACCGCAGCCAGCTGGTGCGCATCCCGCAGGTCAAGGGCAACAACTGCCGCATGGAACTGCGCAGCCCTGACCCTGCCTGCAACCCCTATCTGGCCGTGGGTCTGGTGCTGGCTGCCGGTCTGGACGGCATCGAGCACCGGATGGTGCTGCAGGCCCCCATCAACAAGAACCTGTTCGATCCCGCCGAGGCCGCAGGTCTTGGGCTGGAAAGACTGCCTTCCACGCTGGAGGAGGCCGTGCAGGCCGCGCAGGAGAGCGAATTTCTGCACCGCGTGCTGCCGGAAGAGCTTTCGCATCGGTACTATGAGGAAGAACTAAAGCGCTGTGCCGCCCTGAAAGCTGCCGCCGACCCGGCTGAGTACGAGCGGGTGCACTACTTCAACGCCATCTGAACCGCTTTTGAGGGGAAGTACGAAGGGGCAATGATTCGGCCCCTTGCCTGGATGTAAGAGAAAGGAGCGATTCAAATGGGACGTGCTCTGATCGTGAGCGCCGGAGCAAGCTCCAACGAGTACATCTCCGCGCGGCTGGCAGAGCTGGGATACACCCGGCCTACGATCATCCCCAGTGGTGCCGAGGCTCGGCGCAGGATGCTGGAATCCGATTTTGAGCTGATCGTGGTCAACGCGCCTTTGCCGGACGAGTTTGGCCACGAGCTGTGTTCCTCTGCCGTAGAAAAAACAGACGCAGGCGTGGTGCTGCTGGCCAAGGCAGCCGCCGCCGAGCAGCTGCTGGCCCCCATGAGTGAGCAGGGGGTGCTGCTGCTGAGCAAGCCGTTCTCCAACACGCTGTTCCTGCAGGCCATCCATCTGGCCGCGGCCAGCAACCACCGCCTGCAGCTGCTCCGGCAGGAAAACGCGCGGATGCAGGAAAAGATCGCACAGGTACGGCTGGTCAGCCATGCAAAATGCTGTCTGGTGGAGCGGGAGCAGATGAGCGAGGATGCCGCCCACCGCTACATTGAAAAGCGCGCCATGGACACCCGGCGCAGCCGTGCAGAAATTGCACAGGAAATCCTTGATTCTTACGAGGATTAGGATTATAATCTGGTGTTGTATGTTTTGTTCCGGATGCGGTCGCATCCGTACTGGGAAAGAATGATCTCTGAAAGATAAATTAGAGGAGGACTGAACAAATGGCAAAATTCATCTTTGTGACCGGCGGCGTTGTCTCCGGTCTGGGCAAGGGCATCACTGCGGCTTCTCTGGGCCGCCTGCTCAAGTGCCGCGGACTGAAGGTCGCCAGCCAGAAGCTGGACCCTTATGTGAACGTGGACCCGGGTACCATGAGCCCCCTGCAGCACGGTGAGGTGTTCGTGACCGATGACGGCACTGAGACCGACCTTGATCTGGGTCACTATGAGCGCTTCATCGACGAAAATCTGAACAAGTACTCCAACCTGACCACCGGCAAGGTGTACTGGAACGTGCTGAACAAGGAGCGCCAGGGCGCTTATCTGGGTCAGACCGTCCAGATCATCCCCCACATCACCAACGAGATCAAGAATTACATCTACAACATGGCATCCTCTACCGATGCCGATGTGGTCATTACCGAGATCGGCGGCACCACCGGCGATATTGAGAGCCAGCCCTTCCTGGAGGCCATCCGTCAGGTGGGCCTGGAGCAGGGCCGCGACAACTGCTGCTACATCCATGTTGTGCTGGTGCCCTATATTTCCGGCTCCGACGAGTACAAGTCCAAGCCAGCCCAGCACTCCGTCAAGGAGCTGCAGGGCATGGGCGTGAACCCCGATATCATCATCCTGCGTGCTGACGGCAGCGTGGGCGGCGATATCCGCCGCAAGATCAGTACCTTCTGCAATGTCAAGCCTGAGTGCGTCATTGAGAACCTGACCATGCCCAGCCTGTACCAGTGCCCGCTGATAGATCGGAAGAGCGTCGT
>OLBC01000303.1_pt1 | contig 8634 bp, 9 predicted proteins | sample 1607531 | NCBI WGS metagenome assembly OLBC01 (sample SAMN02674605, study PRJEB24791) | human gut metagenome, SKBSTL067 | isolation source: stool | host: Homo sapiens | place: USA
TTCTGGTTCTCTTTTGGCACGCAAAAGAGAACATTAGCCTTAATGAAAAAGCGCTCTGCCCCGCGCACAGGCGCGAAATCTCACTTAAAGAAAACCAAGCCCTACTGCAACATCGCTCTAATCCCGCGCCACAGGCGCGTAATGCCGCTTCTCAAAAAATAAAACCAACAAACGAGGCGTTTTTTCATGAATTACGAATCCGCTTTGGAATACATCCACGCAGTCCAGTGGGCCGGCCACAAGCCGGGCCTGAGCCGCACCCGCACGCTGCTGGCGGCGCTGGGCGACCCCCACAAAAAGCTCCGCTTCGTCCATGTAGCGGGCACCAATGGCAAGGGCAGCACCGCCGCCATGCTGGCGTCCTGCCTTCATGCGGCGGGATACCGGGTCGGACTTTACACCTCCCCCTTCATCAATCGCTTCAACGAGCGCATTCAGGTGGACGGCGAGCAGATCCCGGATGACGCTCTGGTGCGTCTGGTGGAGCGCGTCCGCCCGGCGGCGGAAGCCATGAGCGATGTGCCCACCGAGTTTGAGATCATCACTGCGCTGGGGATGCTCTGGTTCGCCGAGGAAAAATGCGACATCGTGGTGCTGGAAGTGGGCCTCGGCGGTACGCTGGACTCCACCAACGTCATCGACCCGCCCGAGTGTGCGGTCATCACGGCGCTGGGTATGGATCATGTGAAGGAGCTTGGCCCCACCCTTGCAGACATCGCCGCCGCCAAGGCCGGCATCATCAAGCCGGGCAGTCCAGTGGTGAGCTACGGCGGTGTGCCGGAGGCGGACGCCGTCATCGCCCGGACGGCGGAAGAAAAGCACGCCCCCCTCACGGTGGTGGACTTCTCCCGCCTGAACGTGGAGGGCGGGAGCCTCGACGCCGTTACCTTCGACTTCGACGGACTGGACGGCATCCGGCTGCCCCTCATTGGCAGCTATCAGCCAAAGAATGCCGCCCTCGCCATCACGGCCCTCCGGGTGCTGCGGGGCAGGGGTTGGGACATTCCCGACAGCGCCATCCGCACCGGCCTCGAGCAGGTGAGCTGGCCGGGCCGCTTCGAGTTGCTGCGGCACGCGCCCGCCTTCCTGCTGGACGGCAGCCACAACGCCCACGGGATGCGGGCTACCGTCCAGAGCCTCCGGGACCGCTTCCCGGGGCAGAAGTTCGTCTTCCTGCTCAGCATCATGGCCGACAAGGATGTGGACGAGATGCTGGCGCTGCTGCTGCCGCTGGCAGAGCAGTTCGTCACCGTCGCGGCCCACACCCCACGGGCCCTGCCGAGACATTGGCTGAGCACATCCGCGCCCGGGGCGGCAGGGCGGAAGCGGCTGCGGACATCCCCGCCGGGGTCGCCCGCGCCGTCGAGCTGGGCGGGGACGGCCCGGTCTGTGCCCTCGGCACCCTCTACTTTTCCGGCGATGTCCGGCAGGCGTTCGCCCGGCTGACGGCAGAATAAATAAAAGAAAAGCGATGACCCAGTGCAGGTGGGCCATCGCTTTTTTGCCCTTTCGGGCAAGCAGGGTAAATGATAAGAAGGTAAATGAAGAAAATAGCAAAAATAAGAAGGTAAAAACAGAAAGAAAAACAAGGGCAGCGGGAGGTATGTATCCAACATCCTGCCTTTGTTGGATACAACAATAACACGATTGCGGAGAAATTGCAAGGCTTTTTCCGAAAAAAATCCACAAAATGGGCGGGATGTTGTACTTTTGGCACAACGCACAAATCCTGATGGCACTTCACCGGCAATTTGACGAAGCGGGATGTTCCAAAGCGGAACACCATAAATTCTCATAAGCCGCTCTTCGGCTCTTGCACGGCTGGACGGGCTGTGCTAAGATGATAACGTAAAATGAGAAGTCTGCGCCAAGAAGCGCATCGGATGTGATATTGCAGATGACCAAAGGAGAATATAGATGGTAAAAGACGTACCGAACAGCGGCCCAAAGCCCCTTTTTAGCGGGCGGGAACCGCTGTTTTCCCAGAAAGACCTGCTGCGGCTGGCGGGGCCGCTGCTCATCGAGCAGTTCCTTGCTGTGACCGTCGGCATGGCCGACACCATGATGGTCTCCCGCTGCGGCGAGGCGGCCATCTCGGGCGTCAGCCTTGTGGATATGATAAACAACCTCATCATCGTGCTGTTCGCAGCGCTGGCCACCGGCGGCGCGGTGGTGGTGAGCCAGTATCTGGGCGCAAGGGAGCAGAAAAAGGCCGACGCCAGCGCAGGCCAGCTCATCCTGCTGAGCGCCATTCTGGGCACGGTGGTGGCGGTGCTCTGCATCCTCTTTGCCCGGCCCATGATCAGCGCCTGCTACGGCTCCATCGACGCGGACGTGCTGGATGCTGGTGTCCTGTACCTTAAAATAACGGCCCTGAGCTACCCCTTCCTCGCGCTGTACAACGCGGGCGCGGCCCTTTTCCGCAGCATGGGCAACTCCAAGATCTCGATGCAGATCAGCATCCTGATGAACATCATCAACATCGTGGGCAATGCGGTCTGCATCTTCGGCTTCAAGATGGGCGTCGATGGCGTGGCATGGCCCAGCGTCGTTTCCCGTGTCATTGCGGCGGCGCTCATTCTGGGGCGCTGCTATCAGAAGGGCCACGCCCTCACGGTGCCCAAGACCGTCCGCCTCGACACCGGCATGGCAAAACGCATCCTCGGCATCGGCGTGCCCTCGGCGTTTGAGAACAGCCTGTTTGAGGCGGGCCGCATCGTCGTGGTCAGCATGATCTCCACCTTCGGTACCGTCCAGATCGCCGCCAACGCCGTCGCCAACAACCTCGACGGTGTGGGCTGCATCCCGGGCAAGGCCATCAGCCTTGCGATGATAACGGTCGTAGGCCGGTGCGTCGGCGCAGGCGACAACGAGCAGGCAGTCTACTACACAAAAAAGCTGCTGGGCTGGGCCTACCTCGTCATGGGCATCCTGAACGGACTCATCCTGCTCTTTGTCCGGCCTCTGGTGGGCATCTATGAGCTGTCCGGTGAGACGATGGAGCTTTCCATCATTCTGGCCTGCATCCACGCGGGCTTTGCGATGCTGCTCTGGCCGCTCTCCTTCGTGCTGCCCAACGCCCTGCGCGCCGCCAACGACGTAAAGTTCACGATGGTCGTCTCCATCGCCAGCATGGCCTGCTGGCGGATCGGCTTCAGCTACATCATCGGCGTGCGGATGGGCATGGGAGCCATCGGCGTCTGGATCGCCATGGTGGTGGACTGGGTCTGCCGCGTGACCTGCTTCGTGACCCGCTTCCGCAGCGGTGTCTGGAAAGAAAAATACAAGGCCTGACAACAGAAAGGAACATCAGATGAAACTCATCAGCTGGAACGTGAACGGGCTGCGCGCCTGTCTGACCCACGATTTTGCCGCGAGCTTCGCCGCGCTGGACGCGGACGTGTTCTCGGTGCAGGAAACGAAGATGCAGCCCGGGCAGGCTGATTTTGCCCCGGAAGGCTACACGGAATATACCTACTCGGCGGAGAAAAAGGGCTACTCCGGCACGGCCTGCTGGTGCAAGACCCCGCCCCTGCGCGTCACCACCGGCATCGGCAGGGAGGAGCACGACCACGAGGGCCGCGTGCTGACGCTGGAATACCCCGGCTTCTACCTCGTCAACTGCTATACGCCCAACAGTCAGGACGGCCTCAAGCGGCTGGATTACCGGATGACGTGGGAAGATGACTTCCGGGCCTACCTGCTGGGTCTGGACGCCAAAAAGCCGGTCATCCTCTGCGGTGACCTGAATGTGGCCCATCAGGAGATCGACATCAAGAACGCCAAGACCAACCGCATGAGCGCAGGCTTCACCGATCAGGAGCGAGCCAAGATGACCGAGCTGCTGGCAGCGGGCTTCACCGACAGCTTTCGTGCGGTCCACCCGGACGAGGTGAAATACAGCTGGTGGAGCTACCGCTTCCACGCCCGGGAGAAGAATGCAGGCTGGCGCATCGACTATTTTCTCGTCTCGGACCGCATCGCGGACAAAATAAAAGCCGCCGAGATCCACAACGAAGTGTTTGGCTCTGACCACTGCCCGGTGGAGCTGGACATCGACCTGTAAGGAGGGCTCTATGCTCAAAAACTATCTTATCGTTTTCTTCATCTCGATGCTGCCCCTCGTGGAGCTGCGCGGCGCCATCCCGGTGGGCATCGGGATGGGCCTGCCCATCCTGCCTACCTATCTGGTCTGCGTGGTGGGCAATATGCTGCCGGTGCCGTTCATTTATCTGTTCGCCCGGAAGATCCTTATCTGGGGCTATCACAAGCCCCTCATCGGCCCCTTCTGCCACTTCTGCATCGTCAAGGGCGAAAAGGGAGGCCGCGCGCTGGAGGCCAAGGCTGGTCGGGGCCTTGTGGTCGCGCTGCTGCTCTTTGTGGGCATCCCGCTGCCGGGCACCGGCGCATGGACGGGCACGCTGGCCGCCTCCATCCTCGATATGAAATTCAAGGACGTGCTCGTCGCCTGCATGGGAGGCGTGCTGCTGGCCGGCATCATCATGGGTCTGGCCAGCGCGGGCCTTCTGGGTGCGCTGAGCGGGCTGTTTGCGGTGTGAACCGGAAGCTCTTTCGCGCTGCATGGGCTGGAGAGGGCTGGTTTTCCGCTGCAAAGTGTGCTAGAATAACAGCAGTGTGTCTTGAACAAAGGCAAAGAAAGGACGAATCAAAGATGCAAGAGGCCTTGAATCAGAAGATCGACGCGTTCATCGCGGCGAACAAAGAGCAGCTCCTGAAGGATATTGCTGCACTGGTGTCCATCAACAGCGTGGAGGGCACCCCGGAAGAGGGTGCACCCTACGGCGCAGGCCCCCGGGCCGCTCTGGACAAGACGCTGGAGCTGGCTGCAGGCATGGGCCTTGCCACCCGCAACTGCGAGGGCCACATCGGCTACGCCGAGCTGGCCGGTGCGGACGCCGAGAAGTATCTGGCGACCATCTGCCATGTGGACGTGGTGCCCGAGGGCAACGGCTGGACGCAGGATCCCTTCCAGATGGAGATCCGCGACGGCTGGATGATCGGCCGCGGCGTGGCGGACGACAAAGGCCCGATGGTGGCTACCCTGTATGCCCTGAAGTTCCTCAAGGAGGAGGGCGTCTCCCTGCGCTACCCCATCCGTGCCCTCGTGGGCGACAACGAGGAGACCCATATGCACGATGTGGACTACTACCTCGCCAACTACCCGGCCCCGGTGTTCTGCTTTACCCCGGACGCCGAGTTCCCGGTCTGCAACGGCGAGAAGGGCCACTTCGACGGCAAGCTGGTCAGCCCGGTCTGCAATGGCGTCATCAAGGACTTTGAGGGCGGCGTCGCCACCAACGCTGTGCCGGATCGCGCCAGCGCCCTCGTGACCACCGACATCACCAAGCTGCGCAATGCCCCCAATATCACCCTCGAGCCGGAAGGCGAGGGCGTCCGCATCCGCGGCTGGGGCAAGTCCGGCCATGCTGCCATGCCGGAGGGCACCGTCAACGCCATCGGTCTGGTGGTGAACTACCTGCTGGACAACGGCCTGTGCAACGACGCCGAGCGCGCCTATCTGGAAGCCGTCAAGAAGCTGCACGACTCCACCGCCGGTGCGGGTCTGGGCATCGACTGTGCCGACGGCCCCTTCGGCCCGCTGACCATCATCGGCGGCAAGATGTCGATGGTGGATGGCCGGATGATCCAGACCATGGACAGCCGCTATCCCACCTGCACCGACGGCGACGCCATCGCCGCAAAGATCCGTGCCGCCATCGGCACCGGCGCAGAGCTGACCGATGTGGGCAGCGCAAAGCCCTTCTACATCGAGGCGGACACCCCCGCCATCAAGGCCTGCATCGACACCTACAACGAAGTCACCGGCGAGAACGCCACCCCCTTCACCATGGGCGGCGGCACCTACGCCCGCCACTTCCCCTATGCCGTCAGCTTCGGCCCGGAGCACAGCGACATGGTGCTGCCCGAGTTCGGCGGCCCGATGCACGGCGCGAACGAGGCCGCTCCCATCGACAAGCTGCTGGAGGCCCTCAAGATCTACATCATCGCACTGCTGCGTCTGGAGGAGATCGACTTTTGAGCCGGGTGCTGGTCATTGACGGACAGGGCGGCGGACTAGGCCGCCAGCTGGTCGCAGCCCTCGCAGCCGGATGCCCGGACGCGGAGCTGACCGCTGTGGGCACCAACAGCCTTGCGGCCTCGGCCATGCTCCGGGCAGGCGCATCGCGTGCCGCCACCGGCGAGAACGCCGTGGTGGTCAACTGCCGCCGGGCGGACGTCATCGTAGGCCCCATCGGCATCGTCATCGCGGATTCGCTGCTGGGCGAGATCACCCCGGCGATGGCGGCGGCAGTCTGTCAGAGCGACGCGACCCGGGTGCTCATCCCCATCAACCACTGCGACAACATCGTGGTGGGAGTGCCCGACCAGCCCATCGGCCAGCTGGTGACAGCGGCGGTGGAAAAGGTCAAAGAGCTGATCCGATAAAGCAAAAAGCGGAAGCTTTCCCGAGGGAGAGCTTCCGCTTTCGTTATGTCCGGAGCGATTTCCGCTGGCGTGCGGCCACCTGCTGGGCCGTGGGAGGGATGTCGCCCTGCGCGGCTTTTTCCAGCTGGCCGATGCGGCGGTCGAGATCCAGAAGGCGCTGGGCCATGACGTCCGGCAGGTCCTGCTGGTCGAGGTCGTCGGCCGGGTTGACGGCTTTGTTGTTGATGCGCACCACCTCGGCAGGCACGCCCACGGCGGTGCAGTTGGCGGGCAGGTTCTTGAGCACCACGCTGCCCGCGCCGATGCGGGCGTTGTCGCCGATATACACCGGGCCGAGAACCTTGGTGCCCGCGCCGATGAGGACATTGTTGCCCAAGGTGGGATGGCGCTTGCCGGTGTCCTTGCCGGTGCCGCCGAGGGTCACGCCGTGGTAGATGGTGCAGTTGTCGCCGATCTCCGCCGTCTCGCCAAAGACGATGCCCATGCCGTGGTCGATGAACAGGCACTTGCCGATCTTTGCGCCGGGGTGGATCTCGATGCCGGTCTTATGCCGGCCCCGCTGGCTGACCCAGCGGGCGAGGAAGAAGTGCTTATGCTCGAACAGCCAGTGCGCGACGCGGTGGTAGACCAGAATGTGAAAGCCCGGGTAAAGCAGTATGACCTCCAGCACGGTGCGTGCTGCGGGGTCCTTGCGCTGGATGTTCCGCGCGTCCTCTAAAAGCCCCATAACAGAAAACCTCCATTTTTGCCGCCCGCAATGGCGGCCCCTCTCTGATAGACACTATAATAGCACAACGAAACTTTAATGTACAGTGAAATGGTAGGATATGAGAGCGAAAATGAGGATTTTTTTGCACAGGACCTTTGACGGCGGGGGAGAGGCGGGATTTTTCGGTAGAGTAGCTAAAAATCGCCGCTTGCAGCGTCAAACCTTTTCACACAGAAAAGAGGCCGAAGGCATTGACACATTTCGCGTTTCTATGCTAAAATATATCGAAAAGAACGGAACAGAAAAGGAGACGGGAGCATGAAGGCTAAGATGATGCGTGCAAAGCGGAAGAATCAGTTTGCAGCCGTTTTTGCTGTGGCTCCGGTGTTTCCTTTTCTAGCGTGTTGACTTTTCCCTTTGCGGGGAAAAGTTTTTTTTTGCCCTTCTGAGGGCCGACACACCCGGACGATGAAACCAGACAAACACAGACAGGGAGGTAATCTTATGCTGCTCATCAACGCTGTCAACGCCGAGGGCCGGCCGGTGGAGCTGTATGCAAAGGACGGAAAGATCGCCGCCGTCGGTCAGGGACTGGCCGCGCTGGCCGGAGAGGACGAGACGGTGCTGGACGCCGGGGGGCTGACCGTGCTGCCCGCCTTTGTGGATCTGCACTGCCACTGGCGCACCCCGGGCTTTGAATATAAGGAAGACATCGAGACGGGCAGCCGGGCCGCAGCCGCAGGCGGTTACACCTTTGTGAACCTGATGCCCAACACCAAGCCCGTCTGCTCTTCCGCTGCACAGGCTGCGATGGTGGAGCAGAAGGCCGCAGAGGTGGGCCTGTGCGATGTGAACCAGACCGTCTCCATCACCGAGAACTTCGACGGCAAGACCATCGACCACCTCAAGACCCTGCCCGCCAGCGTGAAGTTCATCACTGAGGATGGCCACGGTGTGCAGGACAACGCCACCATGGCCCGGGCCTTTGCCATCTGCACCCAGCGGGATATCACCGTGATGAGCCACGCTGAGGATATGGAGATCAGCCCCTGGGATTACCGGCTGGCCGAGGATCTGGAGACCGTGCGCAACTGCTGGCTGAGCGAGTACTACCAGACCAGGCTGCACATGTGCCACGTTTCCACCCGGGGCGCGCTGGAGGCCATCCAGATGGCCAAGCTGCGCGGCGCACCCGTGACCTGCGAGGTGACCCCGCATCACCTGTGGTTCAACAATGAGACCTGCGATTACCGGGTCAACCCGCCCATCCGCACTGCGGATGATGTGCAGGCGCTCATCGATGGCATCCGTTCCGGTGTGGTGGATGCCATTGCCACCGACCACGCTCCCCACTCCGAGGAAGACAAGCTGAAGGGCATGGCCGGTATGGTGGGCAGTGAGACGGCCTTCGGCGTCTGCTACACCAAGCTCTGCAAGGAAGAGGGACTTCCTCTCGA
>OLBC01000330.1_pt1 | contig 8168 bp, 6 predicted proteins | sample 1607531 | NCBI WGS metagenome assembly OLBC01 (sample SAMN02674605, study PRJEB24791) | human gut metagenome, SKBSTL067 | isolation source: stool | host: Homo sapiens | place: USA
GGCAGTTGAAGTTGGGGTGGTTGGCGATGGCGCCGAGGGTGTTGGTGCCCTCATCGCCAAAGGCGGCGGCGTCCGGCTCTGCACCGATGCCGAAGCTGTCCAGAACGATCAGAAAAACGCGCTTTTCCATTTACGCTTTCACTCCGTTTCTATCATTTTGCGCTCACCTCCGTCCCTTCGGGCAGAAGTGAGACTTTTGCTTAGCCCTATTATAGGCGATGAACGCACTTTTCGCAAGCGTTTTATCGCTCCGGCATCTATCACGAAAATTTAAGGTTTTCTTTGCCGAATTTTTTCTTGCTCTCTTGTACACAAGCGGTTATAATATAGATTGGTAAGGTTTGAAATACTACCTGACCGGGCCGATGTCCGGCCAGAAGCCGAGGGGCCTTGTCCGGCTCCTGCGGCTCGTCATAGAGGATAAGAAGATATTGTTGGAGGTATATTATGAGAAAAACGAAGATCATCTGCACCCTTGGCCCGTCCACCGATAAGGACGGCGTGCTGCGCGAGCTGGTCGCCAACGGCATGAACGTGGCCCGCTTCAACTTTTCCCACGGCTCCTACGAGGAGCACAAGGGCCGTCTGGATATGCTGAAGGCCATCCGCACCGAGCTGGGCAAGCCCGTGGCCGCTCTGCTGGACACCAAAGGCCCCGAGATCCGTCTGAAGGAGTTCAAGAACGGCGTCGAGATGCTGGAAGCCGGCCAGACCTTCACCCTGACCACCCGCGAGGTGGAGGGCACCAAGGAGATCTGCTCCGTCACTTACAAGGATCTGCCCCAGGACGTGCAGCCCGGCGGCACCATCATGCTGGACGACGGCCTGATCATGCTGCACATTGAGCAGGTCACCGACACCGACATCATCTGCACCGTGCTGAACAGCGGCAAGATCAAGACCAAAAAGGGTGTCAATGTGCCCGGCGTGCATCTGTCCATGCCCTACCTGAGCCAGAAAGACCGCGAGGACATCATCTTTGGCGTGCAGAACGGCTTTGACTTCATCGCTGCTTCCTTTGTGCGCACCGCGCAGGATGTGTACGACATCCGCAACCTGCTGAATGAGTACGATTCCAACATCCGTATCATTGCCAAAATCGAGAACCGCGAGGGTGTGAACAACATCGACAGCATCCTCTCCGCAGCCGATGCCGTCATGGTGGCCCGTGGTGACCTGGGCGTTGAGATCGACTTCACCGAGCTGCCCGGCATCCAGAAGGACATCATCGACCGCTCCTTCTCCTTCGGCAAGCCCATCGTCACTGCCACCCAGATGCTGGACAGCATGATGGTCAACCCCCGCCCCACCCGTGCCGAGATCTCCGACGTGGCAAATGCCATCTACGATGGCACCTCTGCCATCATGCTGTCTGGTGAGACCGCTGCCGGTGACTACCCCGTGGAGGCCCTCAAGACCATGTCCGCCATTGCAGAGCGCACCGAGAACGAGGAGCACTACCGCTCCCAGCGCCACGCCGAGATCCAGATCAGCGTCAGCGATGCAACCGCTCATGCTGCCTGCCTGACCGCCAAGGACGTGAACGCTGCCGCCATCGTCACCGTGTCCGAATCCGGCAACACTGCCCGCCTGCTGAGCAAGTACCGCCCCAAGCAGCCCATCATTGCCTGCGTTATGGACGAGCAGGTGCAGCGTCAGCTCTCCCTGAGCTGGGGCATCACTTCCCTGCTGATGGGCCCCGCCCACAGCACCGATGAGCTGATTGAGATGTCCACCGCTCTGGCCGAGAAGAACGGCTACCTGCACAACGGCGAGCTGGCCGTTGTGACCGCAGGCGTGCCCGTGGGCGTTTCCGGCACCACCAACATGATCAAGATCCACATGGTGGGCAACTGCCTGGCCACCGGTGTAGGCGTGGGCCGCGGCAAGACCGATCTGGTCTCCGCCAGCGGCAAGGCCTGCGTCTGCCGCACTCTGGAGGAGGTCAAGGCAAAGTTCCGCCCCGGCATGGTGCTGGTCGTTCCCTCCACCACCAACGAGATGCTGGGCTATGTCCGCGATGCCGCCGCTCTGGTGGTTGAGGAGCCCGGCCTGAACAGCCACGCTGCCATCGTGGGCAACTCCCTGCTCAAGCCCACCATCGTGGGTGCTGCAGGTGCCTGCAGCCACATCCGCGACGGCCTGGATATCGCTGTGGATTGTGCCCACGGCAGCGTCCAGCGCCTGCAGGCCTGATCCTGAAGGAGAACATCATGGAACGCATTGCAAGCTTCTGTGTCGATCACACCAAACTGGACCGGGGCATGTACCTGAGCCGCCAGGATGGTGATGTGCTGACCTGGGACATCCGGATGAAGAAGCCCAATCAGGGCGATTACCTGACCACAGGTGCCGCCCACACGCTGGAGCACCTGTTTGCCACCTACGCCCGCAACAGCGCGGTGAAGGATGGCGTGATCTACGTTGGCCCCATGGGCTGCCGCACCGGCTTCTACCTGCTCACCCGCGGGCTGACCCCGGCGCAGGCATTGGCGCTGACCGTGGATTCCTTCCGCTTCATGGCCGCCTTTGAGGGGGATATCCCCGGTGCCAGCGAGGTGGAATGCGGCAACTACCGCGATATGGATCTGCCCGCCGCCAAGGCCGAGGCAGCCGCCATGCTGCCGGTGCTGGAAGCACTGACCGCTGACCAGCTGCACTACTAAGCGATACAGCAAAAGACCTCCCCATGCAGGCAGCACCTGCACGGGGAGGTCTTTTTACGTTTCAGGAAAGCTCTTTTGCGGAGTGCTTACTCCACGATGATGCTCTTGCCGGTCATCTCAGCGGGGACAGGCAGGCCGATATAGGGCAGCATGGTGGGGGCGATATCTGCCAGGCAGCCGCCCTCGCGCAGCTTCACATCGCCGCAGCCAACGGCCACAAAAGGCACCACGTTGGTGGTGTGGGCGGTGAAGGGAGTGCCGTCCGGGTTCATCATCTTCTCGGCGTTGCCGTGGTCAGCCGTGATAAAGGCGCAGCCGCCGGCGTTCAGCACAGCGGTGACCACCTGATCCACAGCGGTATCCACAGCCTCAACGGCCTTGACAGCGGCATCGAACACGCCGGTGTGGCCGACCATGTCGCAGTTGGCAAAGTTCAGGATGATCACATCGTACTTGCCGCTCTCGATGCGCTTGACGCACTCAGCAGCCACCTCAGGGGCGCTCATCTGGGGCTGCAGGTCGTAGGTGGCAACCTTCGGGCTGGGGATGACGCAGCGATCCTCGCCCTCGTAGGGAGCCTCCACACCGCCGTTGAAGAAGAAGGTGACGTGTGCATACTTCTCGGTCTCGGCAATGCGCAGCTGGGTCTTGCCGTTCTCGGACAGGTACTGGCCCAGAACATTCTTCAGCTCCACGGGAGGATAGGCGACCTCGCAGTTGGGCATGGTGGCATCGTACTCGGCCATGCAGACATAGTTGACCTGCTTGCGGCCGCCGCGGCGCTCAAAGCCCTTGAAGTCGTCATCGCAGAAGATGCGGGTCATCTGGCGGGCACGGTCGGGACGGAAGTTCATAAAGATGACGGTATCGCCATCCTGCACGCGGCCGCCCTCACAGGTGACGCAGGGCAGAACGAACTCGTCGGTCTTATCGGCAGCATAGGATGCCTCAATGGCCTCGGCAGCGTTGGCAGCGTGGTTGCCCTCACCGTAGACGAATGCGGCGTAAGCCTTCTCCTCGCGGTCCCAGTTGTTGTCGCGGTCCATGGCGTAGTAACGGCCGGAAACGCTGGCGATCTTGCCAACGCCCAGCTCATCCAGCTTGGCCTGCAGGTCAGCCAGGAAGCCCTTGCCGGCGTGGGGGTCAGTATCACGGCCATCGGTGATGCAGTGCAGGTAGACTTCCTTTGCGCCCATGTGCTTTGCCATTTCCAGCACGCCGAACCAGTGGTCAGCGTGGCTGTGGACACCGCCGGTGCCCACCAGGCCCATCAGGTGGATGGCCTTGCCTGCCTCAATGGCAGCCTTCATGTTCTTGACCAGCACGGGGTTCTTGAACATCTCACCGTCCCGGATGGACTTAGTGATGAGGGTCAGCTGCTGGTAAACGATGCGGCCAGCGCCCATGTTGGTGTGGCCCACTTCAGAGTTGCCCATCTGACCATCGGGCAGGCCGACAGCCATGCCGGAGGCCTCGATGGTGGTCATGGGATATTTTGCCATCAGGGCATCCAGATGGGGGGTCTTTGCGGCGACCACGGCATTGCCGTAGGTCTCGTTGGGCACCCAGCCAAAACCATCCATGATGCACAGAAGTACAGGTTTCTTGGACATAACGTTGAATCTCCTTTGATTTAGAACAAATAGCGCCCGGCACAGCGCTGGAAAAACGGCGCAGCCGGGCGCTGGGAAAACAGGTCAGAGGACTTTCTCAGCCGTTGGAAGCGGCATTGACGATAACAGCAAAATCAGGAGCCTTCAGAGATGCGCCGCCGATCAGACCGCCGTCCACATCTTTCTTGCTCAGCAGCTCCTCGCAGTTCTTGGCGTTCATGCTGCCGCCGTACTGGACCGTGACAGCCTCGGCCACAGCCTCGCCGTACACTTCGCCGATGACCTTGCGGATCTGAGCGCAAACCTCCTCGGCCTGGTCAGCGGTCGCGGTCTTGCCGGTGCCGATGGCCCAGATGGGCTCGTAGGCAATGACCACGTTTGCCATCTGCTCGGCGGTCACGTCGCGCAGGGCGATCTTGGTCTGCATCCGGACCAGCTCCTCGGTGACGCCCTCCTCACGCTGCTGCAGGCTCTCGCCCACGCAGATGATGACCTTCAGGCCCGCATTCAGGGCAGCCAGAGCGCGCTTGTTCACGGTCTGGTCGGTCTCTGCAAAGTACTGGCGGCGCTCGGAGTGGCCGACGATGACGTACTCCACACCCAGATCCACCAGCATATCGGCGCTGATCTCGCCGGTGAACGCACCGGACTTCTCAAAGTGGACATTCTCAGCACCCACATGGATGTTGGTGCCCTTGGTCTTTTCCACAGCGGTGACCAGATCGGTGTAGGGGGTGCAGATAACGACCTCACAGGAAGCATCCTTGACGGCGGGGATCAGCTCGTCCACCAGCTTGGCTGCCTCAGTGGCGGTCTTGTTCATCTTCCAGTTGCCTGCAATGATTGCCTTACGCTTTGCCTTATCCATTCTAACGATCTCCTTATCACAAAATACCTCTCCGCCGCCTTCGGTGCCGCCTCTCCCGGCAGGAGAGGCAGTGCCTCCCGGATGGGGAGCTGGCGAGCGTCGGCAAGCCTGAGAGATCTTATTACCCAAAATAAAAAGTGCGGCGGCGTATATGCCGCCGCACCTCAGTGATGCTGGTTCAGATGCTTATGCGTTCTGGATCACAGCGATACCAGGCAGCTCCTTGCCCTCCAGATACTCCAGAGAAGCGCCGCCGCCGGTAGAGATGTGGGTCATCTTGTCGCCCAGGCCCATCTGCTGCACAGCTGCTGCGCTGTCGCCGCCGCCGATCACGGTGGTAGCATCGCTCTCAGCCATAGCCTTGGCAACAGCCAGAGTACCGGCTGCCAGGGTGGGGTTCTCGAACACGCCCATGGGGCCGTTCCACACCACAGTCTTGGATGCCTTGACAGCATCGGCAAACAGCTTCATGGTCTCGGGGCCGATGTCGCAGCCCTCCATGTCAGCAGGGATGGCGGTGACAGGCACCACAGTGACATCCACGGGAGCGTCGATGGGATCGGGGAAGTCCTTGATGCAGGCTGCATCCACGGGCAGCAGCAGCTTCACGCCCTTCTCCTTGGCCTTGGCCATCATTTCCTTGCAGTAATCCAGCTTGGTATCGTCGCACAGGCTCTTGCCGACCTCATAGCCCTGAGCCTTGACGAAGGTGTAAGCCATGCCGCCGCCGATGATCAGGGTATCGACCTTCTCCAGCAGATTGGAGATGACGTTCAGCTTATCGGCGACCTTAGCGCCGCCCAGGATGGCGGTGAAGGGACGAACGGGATCGTTGACTGCGTTGCCCAGGTACTTGATCTCCTTCTCCATCAGGTAACCGACAGCGGTATCCTTGATGTAGTCGGTGACACCTGCGGTGGAGCAGTGTGCACGGTGGCAGCTGCCGAATGCATCGTCAACGTATGCATCTGCCAGAGAAGCCAGCTCCTGGCTGAACTCAGGCATGTTCTTGGTCTCTTCCTTGCGGAAACGGGTGTTCTGCAGCAGGACGACGTCGCCGTTGTTCATGGCAGCGACAGCAGCCTTTGCATTCTCGCCCACGACGTTGTCGTCGTCAGCAAACACGACGGTCTTGCCCAGCTTTGCGCTCAGAGCCACAGCAACGGGTGCGAGGCTGAACTTTGCCTCGGGGCCGTTCTTGGGTTTGCCCAGGTGGCTGCACAGGATGACCTTAGCACCATCGTTGACCAGCTTCTGGATGGTGGGCAGAGCCGCATTGATGCGGTTCTCGTTGGTGATCACGCCGTCCTTCATCGGGACATTGAAATCGCAGCGGACAAGGACCTTCTTGCCGCAGTAGTTCTGATCGTCGATCGTCTTTTTACCTAAACCCATAGTGATTATTCTCCTCTCAATTCATTCTTCGGAATCGAATTTCGCTCACTCTCGGGGCCTTGACCCCTATGACACTATTATAAACAAAATGTGTGTGTATTGCAAGGACGGCGGATGGATAATTTATTAACAAACTTTTCCCGGGATATTCTGGAATTGTGTCTATTTTGACAGTGGCTTGACAAAGAGCCGCCTTTCCATCCCGCGTCCACCCGACGAAGCCGGGCTGCGAGGCTCAGTCTCTCCGGAACAGGTCGCGGGTGTAGACCTTCTCCTGTACATCATCAAGGCAGCTGTCATAGCGGTTGGCAATGATGGCCTGACTCCGCTTTTTGAACGCCTCAAGGTCGTTTACCACCTCGCTGCCAAAGAAGGTCGTGCCGTTCTCCAGCGTCGGCTCGTAGATGATGACGGTCGCGCCCTTGGCCTTGATCCGCTTCATGACGCCCTGAATGGAGGACTGCCGGAAGTTGTCGGAGTTCGCCTTCATGGTCAGGCGGTAGACGCCGATGACGCAGGGCTTCTCCTCCCTTGCGTCGTACTCGTTCTCCTCCCCATAGCTGTAGTAGCCCGCCATCTGAAGCACCCGGTCGGCGATAAAGTCCTTGCGAGTGCGGTTGGACTCCACGATGGCCTCGATGAGGTTCTCGGGCACGTCGGCGTAGTTGGCAAGAAGCTGCTTTGTGTCCTTGGGCAGGCAGTAGCCGCCATAGCCGAAGCTGGGATTATTATAATGTGTGCCGATGCGGGGGTCGAGGCAGACGCCCTCGATGATCTTCTGGGTGTCAAGGCCCTTCATCTCGGCATAGGTGTCCAGCTCGTTGAAGAAGGAGACGCGGAGCGCCAGATATGTGTTTGCAAACAGTTTGACGGCCTCTGCCTCCGTAAAGCCCATGAAGAGGGTTTCGACATCATTCTTGATGGCCCCCTCCTGCAGCAGATGGGCGAAGGTGTGGGCCGCTTCCACAAGGCGGTCGTCCTGCATATCCGTACCCACGATGATGCGGCTGGGGTAGAGATTGTCATACAGCGCTTTGGACTCCCGCAGAAACTCCGGGCTGAAGATGATGTTCCTGCACTGATATTTTTCCCGAACCGAAGCCGTGAAGCCCACCGGGATGGTGGACTTGATGACCATGATGGCCTCGGGGTTCACCTTCATCACCAGCTGGATGACCGCCTCCACCGCAGAGGTATCGAAGAAGTTCTTCCGGCTGTCGTAGTTGGTCGGGGCGGCAATGACCACGAAGTCCGCGTCCCGGTAGGCCGCTTCCCCGTCCAGCGTAGCGGTCAGGTCGAGATCCTTTTCTGCAAGGTATCGTTCAATGTAGTCATCCTGAATGGGAGACTTTTTGTGGTTGATCTGCTCCACCTTCTCCGGCACGATGTCCACAGCGGTGACATGGTGATGCTGGCTCAGCAGGGTGGCGATGGACAGGCCGACATAGCCTGTGCCCGCAACGGCAATGTTCAGTTTTTCGAATGCTCTCATGGCTTTCGCTCCTACGACACAACTATAAAATGTTCGGCGGCTTCTGTTTTATTGTATCATGAAGCAGGCCGAACAGCAAGCAAAGATAAACAAAAACACCCTTCCCTCTGCGGAAACCCGCAAAAGGAAGGGTG
>OLBC01000334.1_pt1 | contig 8121 bp, 6 predicted proteins | sample 1607531 | NCBI WGS metagenome assembly OLBC01 (sample SAMN02674605, study PRJEB24791) | human gut metagenome, SKBSTL067 | isolation source: stool | host: Homo sapiens | place: USA
GCACCGCCTTACAGAGCAGGGCCGTAAGGGTGCTGAAGGGCTTGACGCCGCAGCGGAGGGCGGCGTCCACAAGCCCCGCCTTTTCCAGCCGGACGCGGCAGCAGGTTGGCGTCTCTTCAAAGGTCTGCACCACGGGGCGCTGCATATCGTTGGCCACCTGACTCTCGGGGTACTTGGCCAAGATGTCCTCGATGTCGTAGGGCGGGTCGGTCACGAGGGCACGGCCCTCAAAGGCCGTGCCGTACCGCAGGTTGCAGTAGAACTGCAGCACCATAGTCATAAAGGGCGCTATGCCCCGGCCATCGGCCATGAAGTGGAACCAGTCAAGGTAGACGACTTTCCCCTCATAGCTCAGGGCAACAGTAAAGCCGTTCTCGTCCGGAAATTCGGGCTTTGCGCTGCCCTGCCGCACCGGGCAGGGGGCGTCCGACGGTTCGAGGTGGAGCAGCTTTTTCTCCCACACCGGCTTCTGGAAATAGTAGGGTGCCTTTGCCCGGGCCGCATCCAGAGCCTGCTGCAAGAGCGCACCATCCACAGCATCCCTCAGCGTCACCTGATAGCGGCAGTTGACCATGTTTTCGCGGTAATAGTAGACGATGCCCTGAAAAACGGAGCGCTGTTCGGCATCCATTCCTTATTCCCCCGCGTGCGCAGCCAGATAGTCGGCCAGATCGCTGACGGTGACGAAGTTGCGCAGCTCCTTTTCGGGGATACGCAGGCCGAAGGTCTCCTCAAGGTCAGCCACGACGGTCAGGATCTCCATGGACGACAGGTCGAGGTCGTCCATGAGGACGCTGTTCTCGTTCACATCATCGGGGGAAATTTCTGCAACATCTTCCAGAATTGCAAGGATCTGGGACACGATCTCGGTTCTTTCCATAGTTTGAATCTTCCTTTCGTAGTTCCATTAAAGGCGGCTGCGGCTCTTTTCCAGTATTCCGCAGCCTGCCCGGTTTATTCTTACTTGCGCAGCAGCTTGCCGGTGCCGGTGCGGGGCAGAGGCTCAGTGCTGAACTCCACGGCGCTCATCCGCTTGTAGAGCGGCAGGGTGCGGTTGGTCTCGGTGATGAAGTCGCGGACGGTCTGCTGGTCGGCCTCGCCGCAGTAGATGACGGCACAGATCTTCTTGCCCTTCTCCCTGACGATGCATTCCTTGACGGCCTCGCACTTGGACAGCAGATTTTCCAGTTCTTCGGGGCTGACGTTCTCACCGTTGTCGAGGATGATGATATTCTTCTTGCGTCCGGTGATGTAATAGAAGCCTTCCTCATCCACACGGGCCAGGTCTCCGGTGTGGAACCAGCCGTCGGCGTCGAGGACTTCTGCGGTGGCCTCGGGGTCCTTGTAATAACCCAGCATGACGCAGCCGCCGCGGATGCAAATTTCGCCCGTCTCGTCCAGCTTGTACTCGGCGTGGTCGTCGGGCTTGCCCACGGCGCGGATGTGCTTTTCGTCCTGCTCGTAGTTGATGATGCCGTCGCCGCAGGTCTCGGTCATGCCGTACACCTGAGTGATCATCATGCCCTGCTGTGCCAGCTCGGCCAGCATGGCGCCGTCAAACATGGCAGAGGAGCCGCAGGGGTTCCAGATGCCGTTCAGGCGGGCGCGGCGGCCCCGCTTGACGTCTTTGTAGATGGCCTCCATCAGCATGGGAGCCACAGCGATGGCATCGCTGTGCATCAGGCCGAGGTCGCGATAGAAGTCGCGGATGTCGGCGGAGAGGTTCAGCGCCCAGCCCTTGCAGGCCCAAACGAAGAGGCAGATGAACGTACCCAGATGGAACAGGGGCAGGATGGCAAAGTTGCTCAGGACATCGTTTTTGTCCTCGGGCAGCTGCCGGTGCTTGAAGTCCAGCAAGTGGTCGCCCATGGCAACGTGCATCTGCATCACGGTAAAGAAGTTCCGCTCTGCCAGCATCACGGCCTTGCTGCGGCCGGTGGTGCCGGAGGTGAACAGCATGACCATCAGGGCATTGGGGTCGATCTTCTTTTCCAGCCCGCCGGGCGCGGTGTCCTTCCAGACATCCATCGGCCGCAGGCGTTCCCCATACGCAGCCTCCAGCTGGTCACGGCAGCCATAGTCCACCCCATCGTTCAGGATGAGGGCAGGCTCTGCCAGCTCCAGCTCCCAGCTCAGTTCGTCCCAGGTCTTTTTCTGGTTCATCGTTACCAGAACAGCCCCGGCCAGCACAGCGCCAAAGGTATTCACGCCATACTCATAGCAGTTCCGGCTCAGCAGGACCACCCGCTTGCCCTCCACCTCCGGGATGTTCCGGGCAAACCAGGCAGCAGCGCGGCGGATATCCTGTGCATACTCGGCATAGGTTTTTTCCTTCACGGTGCCGGTGGCATCCTCTACCCAGCGGAAGGCCACCCGCCCGGGGAATTCCTGCTCCATTGTCCGGGTGACAAGATCATAGACATTGTTTACCATGGTCTGCTCCTTTTTCTCCCGTTTGATTTTACCTGCGCAGCAGCTTGCCCAGCGCGTTGCGGGGCAGGGGCTCGGCGCTGCACTCCACCACGGAGATGCGCTTGTACATGGGCAGGGTGCGGTTCAGCTCGGTGACAAAAGCCTTCACCTGCTGCTGCCTGTCATCCTCACAGCAGACCACGGTGCCGATCTTCTTGCCCATCTCCTTGACGATGCACTCCTTGATGGCATCGCACTTGCCCAGCAGCTTTTCCAGCTCCTCGGGGCTGACGTTCTCGCCGCTGTCCAGAATGATGAGGTTCTTCTTGCGGCCGGTCATATAGTAGTAGCCTTCCTCGTCCACGCGGGCCAGGTCTCCGGTGTGGAGCCAGCCGTCCTTGTCGATGGTCTCGGCAGTGGCCTCGGGATCCTTATAGTAGCCCAGCATCACGCAGCCGCCGCGGACGCAGATCTCGCCGGTCTCGTCCATCTTGACCTCACAGAAGCCGTCCGGCTTGCCCAGGGCACGCAGGTGGTCGCCCTCCTGGGTCACGTTCAGCAGGCCATAGCCGGCCAGCTCGGTCATGGAGTAGCACTGGTTGATGTAGAAGCCATTCTTCACCAGACCGCTCAGAATGGCGGGATCAAGGATGGCAGAGCTGCAGCTCAGGTTCCACAGCCCGTTCAGGCGGTCGGCATGGCCGCGCTTGACCTCGTTGTAGATCATCTCCACCAGCACCGGAGGGGTAGACATGGCATCACTGTGCATCAGGCTCATATCCCGGCGCAGGTCGCGGGCATCACAGCAGAGATTCAGGGTCCAGCCCTGCACGCCATAGACAAAGTAGCAGATGAAACCGGCCAGATGGAACATGGGCACCAGCGTAAAGTGGCTGAAGGTCTGGTCGAGGTACTGGGGTACCAGCCGCTCCTCATAGTCAAGGACGGACTTCAGGCCATCGATGTACATCTGGCAGGCGGTGAAGTAGTTCTTCTCGCTCAGCATCACTCCCTTGCTGCGGCCGGTGGTGCCGGAAGTGAACATCAGCATCAGCAGACCCTCGTGGTCGATGCGGTTGACCATCTCAGCCTCAGGGGCAGCGATCCAGGCATCCATGGGGCGGAGCTGAGCGCCGTAGAGTGCTTCCAGCTGGGCGCGGTAGCCGTAATCGATGCCGTCATTGAAGATGAGGTCCGGCTCCACCATACCCAGCTCATACTCCAGCTCGGCCCAGGTCTTGCCCTGGTTCAGGGTCACGATGACAGCGCCTGCCATCATGGTGCCGAAAACGACCGCGCCATACTCATAGTTGGTGCGGCTCAGGATGACGATTTTCTTGCCCTTGGGCTCGCCCAGCTCCTGCTGCAGGTAGCCGGTCGCTTTGCGGATATCCTGCACATACTGAGCGTAGGTCTTTTCCACCACTGTGTCCTTGCCCTCCACATAGCGGAACGCCACACGGTCAGCATACTTATTCTGCATCGCAGAGATCATATCAAAAACGGTCATCGGCATATTTGCCACGGTCACAACTTCGTTACAAGCCTTGTTTGCCATTATTTTACACTCCCTGTTTATTTTTGTTAAATTATTCCCTTTTGTTTCCGCCAAATGGAATCTTCTGGGCACTCTAGCCTAGAGTATACCGCATAGAGGGCTCAAATGCAAGATTTAATTGCACAAATATGCAACTTAAACTTGCAGTCAATCTGTGCACCCGGATGTAAATCCTGCCTTTTGTTGCGGGCAGGCCGTGAGTGTGGTACACTTTTCCCGGTATCCGCCCATCGTGCTTTCTCCCTGCGTTTGATTGACAGCAAGGGCAAAAAGCATTATACTTATTATAAATATCTCTAATTTTTAACATGATGCGCCAAAAATCCGGCAATTCTGCCATCCCGGGGCGGGGTGCGGCGCAGAGGAGGACCTTTTTATGGAGGGAACCAAACGCCGTGCCGCAAATTCGCTGGGCATGTTCGATCTGCTCAAGGGTGTCGGCATGCTGACCATCGTCTTTGCCCACACCAGTGAGCTTTACCCCATGGGCGATGCCAGCCACATCAACCCGCTGACCTTTTGTATGTTCGCCTACCGCGAATCCCTGATGGCGGCCTTTTACATTGCCAGCGGCTACGGCTTCCGCAAGCGCTCCATCGGCAAGTGCATCGACCAGCAGTTCAAAACGCTGCTCAAGCCTTACATCTATACAGGCATTGCCACCACCGTGTTCCATTTTATCATCCATTACAGCCTGTTCGGCAGCCTGCACAACGCCACCTACGAGACCTACAAGGTGCTGGGCGGCTTTGCACTGGGCCTGCCCCACACGGCCACCTATTTCGGCCAGCTGTTCTTCTCCTGCGGCCCCATGTGGTATCTGCTCTCGCTGATGATCGCATGGGTCCTGCTGGATCTCATCCTGAATATCTTCCCGGAGCAGTACATAAACTGGGCGGTGCTGGGTACCATGCTGTTAGGCTGGGGCATCTGCATCACCTGGGAGGCTCCTTTTTGCATCGGCCAGGGCATGGTCACCGTTCCGGCTCTGTATGTGGGCTACCTTGCCAAGAAGTATAAGATCTTTGAACAGCCTCTCTCGCCCCGTCTGCGCGGCGGGATGATTGCGGCGGCGCTGGCTGTGGCCGCACTGGTGCTTCTTACCAAGAGCACCGACTGCGTCTCGATGGCCGAGTGGACCCTCGGCCCCGTGAGCATCCTGCTGGATGCCGTGACGGGCCTGGGCATCCTTTCCATCGTCATCTGGTTCCAGCGCAGGGTGGAGAATGTTGTCACCCACGCCATTCAGGCCATTGGCCGCCGTTCGCTGTTCATCTTCTGCGTCCACACTGTGGAGCTCACGGCCATTCCCTGGTATCTGATGCCCCAGAAGTTTGCGGCTCACCCGGTGCTGGGCATGGTGCTGCAGTTCACCCTTTCGCTGGGCTCCACCCTGCTCATCTGCGAGCTGCTGGTGCGCCGCCGGGACCTGAGGTTCTGGCTCACCTCCCGCCGGGAGCAGAAGGCGGCGGTAGCGCCCCGTCGGCGCAGCGCCCGCACCGAAGCACCTGAGCGTCATTTTGCGGCAAAACACTGATTTTTTGCGGAGGGTGCACCCTCTGCTGAAGTGAAATAATATTATGAGGAGAATCCGGTTATGAACAACGCAGCTCCTGAGAACACTGCGGCTCTGCAGGAAAAGATCGCCGAGCTGGAACAGCAGCTCAAGCTTTCGGACGAAGGTGCTTCCCATCTGGCAGAGCGCTGCCTTGCCCTGGAACAGAAGGTGCAGTCCTACCTTGCGGCACACCCCCAGCGCGAGATGCATACTGACTCGCCCACTCTGCTGCAGCCGCTGCTCTATTATGATGCAGGCTTCGGCTTTTCGGAAAAGGACACCCTGACCGCGCCCGACTGCACCACCGACGAGCTGCCCGGTGCTGTGACCGCGACCTTTGAGCTGCCGGTGGCTGTGCAGGCCCTGCGGTTCGACCCGGGTGAGCTGCCCTGCTGCATCACCAACCTGATCTTTTCAGACGACCGCATCATCTGCGTGCCCACCAACGGCCTGAACCTTTCCGGTGGAAGCACCCTGTTCCTGGGCGATGACCCCAATTACCGGCTGGAGGGCACCACCCACTACCCCGCCGGGATGAAGCTGGTGGTGAGCTATGGCTACTTCCCGCTGGAGACCCTGACGGACGAGCCTTTGTTCTGCGCCGTGCTGCAGGGCGTGCAGCAGCTCCAGCTGCGCAAGGACAGCGAAAAGCAGCATATCCAGCAGCTGGAGCAGAATGCCGCGGCCCAGCAGCAGATGATGGCCGCCCTGCAGCAGGAGATCGCACAGCTGCACCAGAAAAACGCCGATCTGCAGGCCCGGAGCACTGCCTACGAGACCTCGCTGGAAAGCGTGTTTTCCAGTAAAAGCTGGAAGCTCACTGCTCCCATCCGCAGCCTGATGCGCCTGTTCCACCGTGGAAACTGAGAAGCGGAACGGAGGAACAGCCATGTATAACAATTACACCCCCCTGCAGCAGCGTCAGCTGGCCCTGCAGGAGTACAGCAACACCCAGAGCACCTATCTGCTGGTCTGTGCATCGGCCCGCAGCACGGCCCTGAAAGCCACCCTGACTGACCAGCTCCACCGCAAGTTCCGGCTGGTGGAGCGGCTGGACGGGGAACTGACCGCAAGCGTGGACGGCGTGCTTCTGGCCGCCGAGGACGTGGAGCTGATGTCCACCGCCCTGATGTACTTTGCCAAAGCCCTGCAGGATGGGGCGGATTACGCTGTCTGCAATGCTGTGTTCGGCTTTGGGGGGGCGACTGCCCTCTATCAGAGCCAGCCGCTGCAGGCGCAGAACCGCTGCGCCGTGGTCAGCCGCACCCTGCTGGAGCGCTGCCGCGCCGCCGCCCATGACCCCGAAAATGTGCCCGAGCTGCTGGCGCTGGCCGCGCAGCTCTGCACTAAGCCCACTCTCATTCCGCAGGCCCTGCTCCACTACGAGCGCGGCATCTGCGCCGAGGATGCGTTTTCGGCCCACGGCAAACGTGCCTTTATTATGAGCCATGTGCTGGATATGACCGGCGCACCCATCGTGCTGGTGAGCGCCGTGCCGGTGCTGCGCAGCATGGGGTATGAGGTACTTGTGCTGGGCCCCAGTGACGGCGGCTCCCTGCATCTCTTCCTGGATGCCGGGGCCTCGGTCATCACCCGGTCGTCCTGCCGCAATGTCTCCGATGCCTGGGGCATGGCTCTCTGTGCCGACTTCGTCATCGCCAACACGGTGGTCATGGCCCGGGCTGTCCGTGCCCTGAGCGGCACCGCCGTGCCGGTGCTGTGGTGGCTCCACGATGCCTTTGCAGGCTATCCCCACATTGCCCACCAGATCCCCACCCAGCTGGGAGAGAATGTCCGGGTCTACTCGGTGGGCAGCCACGCCGCCAACGCCATGCACGCCGTGCGGCCCGAGTTCGAGATCCGGCCGCTCATCTACGGCCTGCCTGATTACGCGGCAGAGAACTTTGTCCGCACCGATCTGGGCTACAACCACGGCCGCCCGCTGTTTGCCACTGTGGGCTCCTTTGAGCGCCGTAAGGGCCACGATATCTTCTGCAAGGCCATCCGCCTGCTGCCGCCCGAGGTACGGGAGAAGGCCTCCTTCCTCTTTGTGGGCCAGGCCGCTGACAAGGAGATGATGGACTCCGTCCGCACCCTGACCGCAGACTACCCGGAAAACGTGTACTACTGCAAGCGGCTCACCCGTGACGAGATCAAGAGCCTGATGGAGCAGTGCACCGGTTTGGTCTGTGCTTCCCGCGATGATCCCATGCCCACCTTTGTCACCGAGGGTCTGATCTTCGGCAAGCCGTCCATCGTATCGGAGCACACCGGCACCGCCGGGCTTATCTCCGAGGGGCGGAACGGCTTCGTTTACCACGACGACGACCCGCAGCAGCTGGCTGTCCTGCTGGAGCACGCCATTGAACACCCGGAAGAGCTGTCCTCCATGCGGACAGAATGCCGTAAAATGTACGAGCAGTATTATTCCAAGGAGGCTTTTGAGCAGACGCTCCGGGCTGCTGTGGAAGATCTGACAGCGAAAAAGTAACACAAAACCTCTCCGTCATTGCTTCGCAATGCCGCTTCTCCTCATAGGGGCAACAGCAACAACCGCCGCCAGTGGCGGATAAAGGGCGTTGCTGTTGGGGCC
>OLBC01000363.1_pt1 | contig 7611 bp, 5 predicted proteins | sample 1607531 | NCBI WGS metagenome assembly OLBC01 (sample SAMN02674605, study PRJEB24791) | human gut metagenome, SKBSTL067 | isolation source: stool | host: Homo sapiens | place: USA
GAGAAACGTCCGCCTACGTTGTCAGGAATGATAAATGTTTTATATCCTTCTTTGTCAGCTGTAACACGGGCAGCACCTTTTTTAGCGTCCGTCACTGCAACGATTACTTTCTTTGCTGTTTCTTTGCCGCGCTGATCTTCGCATTGCTTTTTCAGCAAACGGAAAGCAAGAGCAGTTTCGGTGGTAGTTCCTGATTTAGAAATATTGATGACACCGAATTTCTTATCTTTCAGATATTCAGTTAGTTCATACAGATAATCTTCGCTGATATTGTGTCCTGCATAGATCATGACAGGAGCCGTTTTCTTTTCCTGCAACCAAGTGAAACTGTTAGACAAAGCTTCGATTACGGCACGGGCACCCAGATAGCTGCCACCGATACCGGCAACGATTACTACTTCACAGTTATCTCTTAACACTTTTGCTGTAGCGTTCAGGTCGGCTAAGTGTTCTTTAGTGATAGAAGAAGGCAAATGCAACCATCCTAAAAAGTCATTACCTTTGCCTGTACCTTTTTCAAGCATTTCCTGTGCGGCTTTTACTTCAGCTTCGTAAGCAAAAACCTTTTCTTTGGAGATAAATCCAAATGTCTTTTCAATGTTTAAACTAATCATATCGTTCTTGTTTAAAGATTATCTAAAAGAGTCAGTCAGCAATTTAATCTCGATCATTGGTGAGATACGTTCGTACAGGATGTTGTATACAGCGTCCAGTATCGGCATATTGACATGATGATGCTTATTGATTTCTTTGATACATTTCGTACCATAGTAACCCTCTGCAATCATTTCCATTTCAATTTGCGCACTCTTCACGGAATACCCTTTACCTATCATCGTTCCGAAAGTCCGGTTACGACTAAAGTTGGAGTAGCCGGTCACCAATAAATCCCCCAGATAAACAGATTCATCCACGTTTCTGTTCAACGGATGCACCGTGTTCAGGAAACGATTCATTTCCTGAATGGCGTTAGAAATCAATACAGCCTGGAAGTTGTCGCCATATTTCAGTCCGCTACAGATACCGGCAGCAATGGCATACACGTTTTTGAGTACTGAACTGTATTCGATACCCGCCACGTCATCACTGACAGATGTTTTGATGAAACTGCTTCCCAGACGGCGTGCGAAGATACGTGCCTTGTCTTTATCAGGGCAGGCGATAGTCAGGTAGGAGAGGCGTTCCAAAGCCACTTCTTCTGCGTGGCAGGGACCTGCAAGGACTGCTATGTTTTCTGGTGGCACACCATATTCTTTTGTGAAGTATTCCGATACAATAACGTTGTCATCGGGTACGATTCCTTTGATAGCGGTGATGATAAACTTATCTTTTATCTTGGTTTTCAGCTTTTTCAGATGTGCCTTCAGATAAGGAGAGGGAGTGACGAAGATCAGTGTATCCGATTCTTTCACAACATCGTTGATGTTGGAACTGAAAGTGATGCGTCTCGTATCAAATTTCACTCCTGTCAGATAAGCCGGATTGTGCCCTAATCGTTTAAAATCGGCAATGCGGTCGTCTCGCCGCATGTACCAATTGATAGAGTCTTCCTGGGCTAGACACATTTTTGCAATGGCTGTAGCCCAACTTCCTCCGCCCATTATCGCTATCTTGCCGGGTAATTTCATTTGTATGGATTTGGATGAAGAACTTATTAAATTTTCTGTATCCACTCAGTTACGTCGTTTACCGACGGATTGGTCAGTTCTAATTTATATTTCTTGTTAATGCCGCAGATGTCCTGGTGCAGCTTCTGCGGATTGACATCTTTCATGTCGGCAACTGTGTTGTAACCGGCTTTTTGAATCACCGGAACCCAGTCTTCTGCGATTCCCAATTCCATGTATTTGGCAGCAGCGTCTTTTTTCACTACTTTTTCCGGGCGCATTTGCGGGAAGAACAATACTTCCTGAATGGTAGTCTGTCCGGTCATTAACATCACCAGACGGTCGATACCGATACCGATACCCGATGTAGGAGGCATACCGTATTGTAAAGCGCGCAGGAAGTCCTGATCGATAATCATCGCTTCGTCGTCTCCCTTGTCGGCCAAACGCATCTGCTCTTTGAAACGTTCTTCCTGATCCAGTGGGTCGTTCAATTCCGAGTAGGCATTAGCCAGTTCTTTACCGTTCACCATCAGTTCGAAACGCTCGGTCAGTCCCGGTTTAGAGCGGTGCATCTTGGTCAGCGGAGACATTTCAACCGGATAATCGGTGATGAAAGTCGGCTGGATATATGTACCTTCGCAGAATTCTCCGAAGATTTCATCAATCAGCTTACCCTTGCCCATGGTGTCGTCAATCTCCATATTCAGTTCCTTGCACACCTGGCGGATTTCGTCCTCGCTCTTGCCTTCGAGGTCGTATCCGGTCTTTTCCTTGATGGCTTCCAGGATGGGCAGACGGCGGTAGGGAGCTTTGAAACTGATGGCCTTGCCGTCTATTTCGGTTTCTGTGCAGCCATTTACGGCGATACAGATGCGTTCCAGCAATTTCTCCGTAAAGCTCATCATCCAGTTGTAGTCCTTGTACTGCACGTACAGCTCCATACAAGTGAATTCCGGGTTATGGTTCTTGTCCATACCCTCGTTACGGAAGTTCTTACCTATTTCATATACACCTTCAAAACCACCTACGATCAGTCGCTTCAGATAAAGTTCTGTTGCGATACGCAGGTAAAGATCCATGTCCAGTGAGTTGTGGTGAGTGATGAACGGGCGTGCGCTTGCTCCACCGGCAATAGATTGCAGGATGGGAGTTTCCACTTCCGTGTAACCGGCTTCGTCCAAAGCATTGCGCAAAGTTTTCACTACAGTGGCACGTTTCAGGAATGTTTCTTTGATACCGTCGTTCACTACCAGGTCCACATAGCGTTGGCGATAACGGAGTTCGGGATCTTCAAAAGAATCGTAAGCTACCCCGTCTTTGTATTTAACGATAGGCAACGGTTTGATAGACTTTGCAAGTACAGTCAGTTTCTTAGCATGGATACTGATTTCACCCATTTGTGTGCGGAACACGAAACCTTCGATACCGATAAAGTCACCTAAGTCGAGCAGGCGTTTGAAAACAGAGTTGTACAGTTCCTTGTCTTCTCCCGGGCAGATATCATCGCGGGTGATGTACACCTGGATGCGACCTTTAGAGTCTTGCAATTCAACGAAAGATGCTTTACCCATCACGCGGCGGCTCATGATACGGCCGGCTACGGAAACTTGGCGTGGCTCCTCGTCGTCTTTAAATTCAGCTTTAATATCTGTAGAGAAAGCATTGGTTACATACTCTGCTGCAGGGTATGGATCAATACCCATCGCACGAAGCTCATTCAGGCTGTTGCGTCGAATGATTTCCTGTTCACTTAGTTCTAATATATTCATTTCGTTACGTATTAACTCAATTTTGGAGGCAAAAATACGAAACTTTTCTCATATATCCTGTAATCCACCTCTTTTTTGTATCTTTGCTGCCTCAAACTAATAGGTATGACAGGACAAAAGACACCCACTGCGTTGGGTACGGAAAAGATTGGGAAGCTTTTAATGCAGTATGCCATTCCGGCAATTATCGCCATGACGGCGTCTTCTCTTTACAATATGGTAGATAGTATTTTTATCGGTCACGGGGTAGGTGCGATGGCTATTTCCGGGTTGGCATTAACTTTCCCGCTAATGAATCTTGCCGCGGCTTTCGGCTCGTTGGTCGGTGTCGGTGCGGCTACATTGATTTCGGTGAAGCTGGGACAGAAAGATTATGATACCGCACAGCGGGTTTTGGGAAATGTGTTTGTATTAAACCTTATTATAGGTATCTCTTTTACGGTAATCGTTCTTCCTTTTCTCGATCCGATACTTTACTTTTTCGGAGGAAGCGATGAAACGGTGAAGTATGCCCGTGAATTTATGCAGGTTATCTTGCTCGGAAATGTGGTTACCCATTTATATCTGGGGCTGAATGCAGTGCTCCGTGCTTCGGGCCATCCGCAGAAAGCGATGATGGCAACAATAACGACAGTGATAATCAATGTATTGCTTGCTCCATTGTTTATTTTTGTATTCGACTGGGGAATCCGTGGGGCGGCTACGGCTACGGTTTGTGCGCAGTTGATTGCATTGGTCTGGCAGCTTCATTTGTTCTGCCGCAAAGATGAACTGATACGGTTGAAAAAGGGGATTTTTCGTTTGAAACGGAAAATCGTGTTGGATTCGCTGGCTATTGGTATGTCTCCCTTTCTGATGAATATGGCGTCTTGCTTTATTGTGATTCTGATTAATCAGGGATTAAAAGAGCATGGAGGTGATTTGGCGATCGGTGCATTCGGTATTGTTAATCGTATTGTTTTTGTCTTTATTATGATTGTATTGGGACTAAACCAAGGGATGCAGCCCATTGCGGGATATAATTTTGGTGCGAAGCTCTATCCTCGTGTGACGGAAGAACTGAAAGTAACCATTTGTTGTGCAACTGTAGTGACAACGATTGGTTTCCTGATAGGTATGTTTATTCCGGAAATCGTATCTTCCATCTTTACTTCGGACGAAGAGTTAATCAGCATTGCTTCTAAAGGTTTTCGTATTGTGGTATTTTTCTACCCGATTGTTGGGTTTCAGATGGTAGCTTCCAACTTCTTCCAGAGTATTGGAATGGCAAGTAAAGCCATTTTCTTGTCGCTGACGCGGCAGATGTTATTTCTCGTTCCCTGTTTATTGATTCTACCTCACTATTATGGACAAATGGGCGTTTGGGCCAGTATGCCTGTGGCAGATTTGGCGGCTAGTCTTATATCCGGAGGAATGTTGTGGTGGCAGTTCCGGCAGTTTAAGAAAGTTACTGTTTGATAAGTTTGTTCCGATATTCTTTAGGAGATATACCGACATACTGCTTGAAATATTTCCCGAAGAATGATTGTGTGGGGAAGTTGAGTTTGGTTGCTATTTCCTTAATACTTAAATCGGTATTATCGAGCAGATATTTAGCTTCTGTAATGACATTCTGTATAATCCACTGCAAAGCACTGCTCCCTGATTTCTCCTTGATGACAGAAGAAAAATATCGGGCGGACAAGCATTGCTTGTCTGCATAAAAAGTAACATCACGTTCCTGACGATAATATCGATAGAGGGTAATCATGAAATTTTGGAAGATCTTATCCTTTTTATCCTGTGGCAGTGGTGTTTGGGGTTCGTTACTGAAATAAATGTTTAATAACTCATAGCATATCACCTGTCCCCAGGATTTGATTAATTCAGAAATTAAATGTTGTTTCTGACGGGAACTGTTACAGATATTCTCCCTGTTAATTCGTTTTTCTACAGATTTGAGTAAGTTCTCTACAAATGTATATTGCTCTTCAGAGAGCGACAGGCAGGGATTTTCCCGCAAATAAAGCAAATTTTCCGAGTTAGCTACTTTGTTTACTATTGGTATGACATAATCCAGGTCGACCTCTATCATGATTCCTTCCAAGTCTGCGCTTCTTTGGCGTATCTGTAGAAGGTTGGCTGCTGTATATATGAAAAGATTCCTTTTGTTAATCTGATATGGTCTACCTCCCAACAGGATTTCCGCCTGTCCTTTCTGGCAGAGGAAAAGTCCGCATTGGTTGAATTCGGAAATAATGCATCCTTCTTTCATGGAAGTTTCTTCCGGAGATATTATAACATACTTAAATGGCGTCAGTGGTTCCATATTCCTTTTCGTTGAAATGAATTTCTTTACAAAGTAATAAACAAATAAATACAAATAGCAAACTATTTCGGCTTTTTATCTTAGGTAACGTACAAATAGAACAATGTTTCGTCTAAATCAACCTTTCTCCTCATGTTTGCTTGGGATACTTTTGTAGCAACTAAATAACAAATGAAAATATGAGACGATTGGACTTCTTATTAATAGGTTTTTTAATAGTTCTGTTGACTTCGTGTGGGAAGCGTGTACAGAACGCAGGCACTAATCCGGCAGTGAAGATTGACACTGTACTTTCTGCTGACAAACAAATAGCTTTACAGTTTCCCGGACGGGTGAAAGCGGCACAAGATATAAGTTTGTCTTTCCGGGTGAGTGGTACTATTCAATATATGCATGTAAATGATGGTGCTTATGTGCGTAAAGGGCAACTATTGGCAGAATTGGATCCGACGGACTATCAGGTTCAGCTGGATGCAGCAGAAGCAGAATATCAAAGTGTAAAAGCGGAGGCGGAACGGGTGATGGCACTTTATAAGGAAAATGTGACGACACCGGATGCTAATGATAAGGCCGTGTACGGATTGAGACAGATTACTGCCAAATATAACCATGCCAAGGACCAGTTGTCATACACCCGTTTGTATGCTCCTTTTAGCGGATATGTCCAGAAACGCCTTTTTGATTCCCATGAAACGGTAGCTGCCGGTATGCCTGTTGTTTCCATCATTAGTGAGGGAAGTCCGGAAGTGGAAATAAATCTTCCGGCAGTAGAATATATCCGTCGACAGCAGTTCACCCGCTACTATTGCACATTCGATGTTTATCCTCATCAAAGATATGCTTTGGAACTGATTAGTGTCACCCCTAAGGCAAATGCCAATCAGTTGTACACCATGCGGCTTCAGCTGAAAAAAGAGGATAAGCAGGCTGCTCCTTCGCCCGGCATGAATACAATGGTTACTATCGAATGTAGTGAAGGAGATGTGCGTAACCTGTCGGTTCCCAGCGGAGCGATCCTTCGTGAGAACGGACGTACGAGTATTTTTCTTTATGATGCTTCCAGTCACGCTATTCGCCGTTGTGATGTGACAGTAACCCGTCTGCTTAGCGACGGCAGATGCTTGATTACTTCAGACGGAGCGAATCCCGGTGATTTGGTTGTCGCTTCGGGAGTGCATCATGTAAAAGAGGGAGAACAGGTGGAACCGCTTCTTCCGGCTGCTGAAACCAATGTGGGAGGACTGCTATGATTGATATTAGTAAATGGGCATTTGAGAACAAGAAGTTAATCTACTTCCTGATTGCCGTACTGATTGTAGGAGGAGCTTATTCCAGTTATGAAATGAGTAAACTGGAAGACCCTGAAATAACGGTAAAGCTTGCCATGGTAGTCACCACCTATCCCGGTGCGTCTGCGCATCAGGTAGAATTAGAGGTGGCGGATGTACTGGAGAAGAATATTCGCTCCATGGGGAATATAGATAATGTGGAAAGTTATTCCTACAACGATCTCTCCCTGATTCAGGTAGAACTGAAAACGACTGTCAAAGAGACGGACGTAGAACAATGCTGGGATCTGTTGCGTCGTAAAGTGGCGAACGCACAGGCAGAACTTCCCGAAGGTGCCAGTCCTTCTATTGTAAAAGATGATTTTGGAAATGTTTACGGAATGTTTTTCGCTTTGACGGGTGACGGACTTTCCGACAGGGAACTGTCTGATTATTCAGAACTGGTGAAACGTGAAGTCAGCGAACTGGATGGGGTGGAGCGCGTCGACTTATACGGTAAACGTCCCGAATGTATTAATATCTCTCTTTTGCAAGACCGGATGGCTAACTTGGGTGTGAAACCCGCCGAAGTGCTAGCCACATTGAACGGACAGAACCAAACGACTTATACTGGTTACTATGATAATGGCGATAAT
>OLBC01000388.1_pt1 | contig 7367 bp, 4 predicted proteins | sample 1607531 | NCBI WGS metagenome assembly OLBC01 (sample SAMN02674605, study PRJEB24791) | human gut metagenome, SKBSTL067 | isolation source: stool | host: Homo sapiens | place: USA
CCAGCCCGAAAGAATTTACGGACTGGCTGTATCAGCAGAGTAATGTAATTGTGGAGCTGACTGAATACTAAATTTTTTTCTCGTTGTGAGGTTTCTGTGACATTTTGCTGATACTATAAAAAGAAAAAGGATGTGATACTATGCGAATACTGGTTGTTGAAGATGACCAGCTTTTGAATAAGACATTAAGCTATAATCTGTCGGCTGTCGGATATTCCGTGGATGGGGCTATGTCAAAGGCTGTTGCCATAAGATTTCTTGAAAAACAGGACTATGATTTAATCGTTTTGGATGTCAATCTGCCGGATGGGAACGGATTTGATATATGCCGCGAGGTAAAAGAACGCCGTCCCGATACCGCCGTGATTTTTCTAACCGCAAATGATATGGAAAGCGATATGCTGAAAGGATTTGAATTGGGCGCAGATGATTATGTAACAAAGCCCTTTCCTATCAGCGTGTTCCAAAAGAAAGTATCTGCTTTACTGAACCGCATTTCAGCACAATCCGGCGGAGATTTCTACGATGATGGGAATTTGTATATCAATTTTTCCGAATTATCAGCGTGTCTTGCAGGACAGCCGATTACCCTTACATCATTGGAATATCGTTTACTAAAAGTGCTGACAAGAAATTCTCAAACTGTCCTGACCCGGCAGGTATTGCTTGAAAAGCTATGGGACGCAGATGAAAATTATGTGGATGAACACGCACTTACCACAACGATCAGCCGCATCCGCAGTAAAATTGAAACGAACCGGCATTCCTACATCAAAACCGTTTACGGTATGGGCTATATGTGGATTGGAGGAGTGCAAAAATGATTTCAAAAAAACTCTCCTTAAATAAAGTCTGCATAATACTGGCAACTACCATTTTACTTTTATCCGTGGTCATGTTTTCGGTTCTATATATCCTGACCAAAGAAATGTCTGTGGTATTTTGTAGCATGGCGTTCTGTCTGCTTTTTCTGCTTTGTGTTACTGTTTTTGTGATACTGATAAGGCAAAAGCTGACTTTGTTTTCTGAAATGCTTTGCTGCACCTTAGACGAAATGATGAATGGAAAAATAGATATATCACAGGTTGCCGAAGAAGAAAACCTATTTTATAAAATCAATCATCGGCTGGTGCGCCTTTATGAGGTTATGCAGGAAAGCAAAAACAGCGTTGCCAGTGAACGAGCTGACTTACAGGAATTGATTTCCGATATTTCTCATCAGGTAAAGACACCAATATCAAACTTAAAAATGATAAATGCCACCTTATTAGAACAAGAAGTGCCACAGGATAAACAGCGGGAATTTCTACTTGCCAGTGACACACAGCTTGATAAACTGGATTTCTTAATGCAGGCTATGATAAAAACTTCCCGACTTGAAACTGGCGTCATCTCACTTGAAAAGAAACAGCAGCCCATCTATGATACTCTGGCTATGGCTCTGGGCGGTATCTTTCTGAACGCTGAAAGAAAGCACATACAAGTTGAAGTAAACTGCCCGGAAACATTGGTTGTTTCCCATGACCGCAAATGGACAGCAGAAGCCTTATTTAACATATTGGATAATGCAGTTAAGTACACGCCGGAGTACGGTTCTATCCGTGTTTGCGTTGAAAGCTGGGAAATGCACCTGAAAGTCAGCATCACTGATACCGGCAAAGGTATTCCCGAAAACCAACAGGGAGCAATTTTTAGGCGCTTTTATCGGGAAGAAAATGTCCACGATATAGAAGGAATCGGCATTGGGCTGTATCTCGCAAGGGAAATTATTAGCTTGCAGAACGGTTATATACAAGTAACTTCTCAAGTAGGAACAGGCTCAACATTCTCCGTTTTTCTTCCCCATGAATAACCTGTTTTTTTGAAATGTCACAGGATTGTGACATTTCAGGGCAATTTATTATGTCGTCTGTGACATTTCTGTGAGGATTGCCCTTTATAATGAAGCCATCACAAGAAAGGATGGTGTTCTCTATGAGCATTTTAGAAACAAAAGACTTGAAAAAATACTATGGCACCGAGCCGAATATCACAAAAGCTCTGGATGGTGTAACTCTCACTGTCGAACAGGGAGAATTTGTTGCCATTGTGGGGACTTCCGGCAGCGGAAAATCCACATTGCTCAATATGATGGGGGGCTTGGATGTTCCCACTTCCGGTAATGTAAAGGTCAAAGGAAAAGATTTGTCAGGGCTGAACGATGAACAGCTTACGATTTTCCGCAGACGCAATATCGGTTTTATTTTCCAGAACTATAACCTTGTTCCCGTTCTCAATGTATATGAAAACATTGTTTTGCCCGTAGAATTGGATGGCGATACAGTAGATAAAAATTTCATGGACGAAGTTGTGCAAATGCTGGCACTCGGCGATAAGCTGCAAAATATGCCGAACAACTTATCCGGCGGTCAGCAACAGCGTGTAGCGATTGCTCGCGCCCTTGTATCAAAGCCTGCCATTATATTAGCCGATGAACCAACGGGCAATCTTGACAGTAAAACAAGCAGCGATGTATTGGGACTGTTGAAAGTAACAAGCCAGAAATTTCATCAAACGATTGTGATGATTACCCACAATAGCGAGATCGCCCAGCTTGCAGACCGTATTGTCCGCATTGAGGACGGGAAAATTGCAGAATAAGGGGGGCAAAAACTATGAATGATATTTTATTTGGAAATAGCAATCGCCCTGTTATCAAAAAATTATCCAACCGTTATTTCAAAGCAGGAAAGAGTAGAAATATCATTGCAATTATTGCAATCGCTCTAACTACTATACTCTTTACAACCATTTTTACATTAGGCTCTGGTTTGATAGATACCGTTCACGACCAAAATATCAGAAAACAAGGTGGCGACGGTCAAGCGGTTTTGAATTATATAAGCGATGAGGTTTTTGATAATATAAAAGGCAATGAGATGATTGAACAGATTGCCTATACAAAGGCAGTGTCTTATCATATCAATAATCCCGGACTGGAAAAATGGCGTGCTGATATGTGGTTTATGGACGATACTGCTTTGAAGTTTGCACGGTATGAGCCAACAACGGGACACCGTCCTGAAGCAGAGAATGAAATTATGACTGATACCAAAACGCTGGACGCACTTGGTATTCCTGCTGAAATCGGAGCAACCGTAACTTTGGACTATCAAATTAAAGGGATTTCATATTCAAAGAATTTTGTACTATGCGGATTTTGGGAAACAGACAGCCTAAGTAATATTGGACGACTTATTGTTTCTAAAGCCTTTGTTGACAATAATTCTGAACTTTTAACATACACCTATCCCGAAGATAATGACTATTCCGGCGTAGTCGCCGCTTATGTTATGTTTCATGGAAACGGAGCTATCGAATCAAAATTACATCAACTTCTTGCTGAAACGGGCTATACTTGTGATACTATGGGCGGAAGTCCATCAGATGACAATTATGTGATCGCTCGTGTTAGTCCTGCATATCAAGGCAGTAACTTTTTACAAAATCCAGCTTTATTGATTTCGGGGATTGTTGGCATACTTTTAATTATGATAACAGGGTATTTGATTATATATAATATTTTCCAAATCTCTGTCATTCAAGATATTCAATCCTACGGACAGCTTAAAACTTTAGGCACAACAAAACGACAAATAAAGAAACTTATCAGCAAACAGGCTATGTTACTTTCCTTTATCGGTATTCCATTCGGCTTGCTAATTGGTTTCTTTGTTGGACGAGCATTAGTACCATTTTTAATGAACGGCACAGTTTATGCTTCGGACGCAGGAGTAAAAGTAACTGCCAATCCAATTATTTTTATCGGAGCTGCTTTATTTGCACTTGTTACAGTGATTATTAGCGTAAATAAGCCTGCCAAAATAGCAGGTTCAGTATCGCCTATTGAAGCAATCCGCTATACCGAAAATGACGCAACAGCATTTCAAGGCAAAAAGGCGTCTGATAAAAAGTCTATACATGGAGCCCAAATTCATCGAATGGCATTATCAAATCTTGGTCGGAACAAGAAACGTACAATTTTGGTTATTATTTCTATGACTTTGAGTTTGGTATTGTTCAACACTGTATTCACACTTGCAAGCGGCTTTGATGTGGAAAAATATGTAGAAAAATTTGTAAACAAGGATTTCATCATCTCTACTGCGGATTATTTCAATTTTAAGTTTGGAAATAGCGACAGCAAAAATGACCTTTCCACTTCTTTTATTGAAGCAGTTAAGCAAAATCCGGCATTTGATGAGGGTGGCGAGTTATATACTACAAAGATTTTGGAAGAAGCATTTTCTGTCGAGAATGGAGTTACCTCAAATTATAACAAAGACGCTGAGGGAAATCCTTTGGTTCAATTATATGGAGCAGATGATTTTTTACTGAACTCAATGGATGTTATAGAGGGAACGATTGATTGGGAAGCATTAAAATCCGGGAACTATGTACTGTATGCCCTGACCGCTGATGACAATGGAAACATTATTGATGACCCTAATATTCATGTTGGCGATACACTTCACTTCAATCATGTACAAATGAACGGACTTTCCAGTAGTATAGATAATAGCTTTGACTGCAAGGTTATGGCAAAGGTGCTAATCAATGAAAACACCGATACGATAAGAAGTACCGGATTTGCAAAGTTCTATATGCCGACGGATGTTTTCTTACCTCTTTGTGAGCAACCTCATTTGGTTAGCTTCCCATTCAATGTAGTTGACGGTATGGAAGCTGATATGGAGGAATTTTTGAGCAGCTATGTTGAGGATATTGAACCGAGTATGAATTACGACTCTAAACAAACGTATATCAATTCCTTTAATGATTTAACCTCTCTGATTATTACCATAGGGGGAGCGTTAAGCATTATCATTGGCTTAATAGGAATTACAAATTTTGTAAACTCTGTTCTTACCAGCATTATTACACGAAGAAAAGAACTTGCCATGCTTCAAAGTATTGGTATGACAGGAAAACAGCTAAAGAAAATGCTGTCATTTGAGGGCTTATACTATGCTGCGGGAACAGTTGTTGCGTCAATCGTATTTGGTTCTCTGGTATCGGTTATCATTGTAAGAGCAATTTCAAATAGCATTTGGTTTTTCACTTATAAATTTGTTATTTTCCCTATGTTTGTTATCTATCCATTTTTGATTGCGCTAACGGTTATTATTCCGGCAATCATATATCGAAAGATCGCAAAAACAAGTATTATAGAACGGCTTCATCAAAACTAAATAATATAGAAAAGCTGGAAGCAAAATTAAGTCTGCTTCCAGCTTTTTTGTATTTGCTATTGTATGTGGTTGACTAAGGAATATTGTTTAAGCGTGAGTTTGTGATATTGGGTGTGGTATCTTTAACTATGGGAAACTCCGCGTTCCCATCGGCTGACAGCCTTATCTGTTACATGCAGCTGCTGGGCCAGCTCTGCCTGTGTTAATCCTTGTGACTTGCGCATCCGGGCGAGAAATGCCCCGAACGTTTTCGCATCCATTGTGCTCACATCCTTTGGAAAAAGGATAGCATACCACGCACCAAAAGGCAACCGACGCTTTGTTTACCTGCCCCAAAACACAAATCCCCCACCGCCTGTTCGGTCAATGAACAGGCAGCGGGGGATATTTTATATGGAGTTCAGAAGAAAAATGCTGGGATCAGAGCTTACAGCTGGGGGCCGGCAGAGACCAGAGCCTTGCCGTGCTCGTTGCCCTCGTACTTCTTGAAGTTCTTGATGAAGCGGCCAGCCAGATCCTTGGCCTTCTCCTCCCACTGGGAAGCGTCGGCGTAGGTATCGCGGGGATCCAGGATGCCGGTGTCAACACCGTTCAGGACGGTGGGAACCTCGAAGTCGAAGTAGGGAATCTTCTTGGTGGGCACGTTGTTGATATCGCCGTTCAGGATAGCGTCGATGATACCACGGGTGTCCTTGATGGAGATGCGCTTGCCGGTGCCGTTCCAGCCGGTGTTGACCAGATAAGCCTTGGCGCCGCTCTTCTGCATCTTCTTGACCAGCTCCTCAGCGTACTTGGTGGGGTGCAGCTCGAGGAAGGCCTGACCGAAGCAGGCAGAGAAGGTGGGGGTAGGCTCGGTGATGCCGCGCTCGGTGCCGGCCAGCTTTGCGGTAAAGCCGGACAGGAAGTAGTACTGGGTCTGCTCCGGGGTCAGGATGGAGACCGGGGGCAGGACGCCGAATGCATCCGCAGACAGGAAGATGACATTCTTTGCAGCAGGTGCAGAAGAGATGGGGCGGACGATGTTCTGGATGTGGTTGATGGGGTAGGACACACGGGTGTTCTCGGTGACAGACTTGTCAGCGAAGTCGATGTGGCCCTCAGCATCCAGAGTGACGTTCTCCAGCAGAGCGTTGCGCTTGATGGCGTTGTAGATATCAGGCTCGGAGTCCTTATCCAGGTTGATGACCTTTGCGTAGCAGCCGCCCTCGAAGTTGAAGACGCCGTTGTCGTCCCAGCCGTGCTCGTCATCGCCGATCAGCAGACGCTTGGGATCGGTGGACAGGGTGGTCTTGCCGGTGCCGGACAGACCGAAGAAGATGGCAGTGTTCTTGCCCTCCTTATCGGTGTTGGCGGAGCAGTGCATGGAAGCAATGCCCTTCAGCGGCAGGAAGTAGTTCATCATGGAGAACATGCCCTTCTTCATCTCGCCGCCGTACCAGGTGTTGACGATGACCTGCTCCTTGCTGGTGATGTTGAACATGACAGCAGTCTCGGAGTTCAGACCCAGCTCCTTGTAGTTCTCGACCTTGGCCTTGGAAGCGTTGTAGACCACGAAATCAGGCTCGAAGTTTGCCAGCTCCTCAGCGGTGGGCTTGATGAACATATTGGTGACGAAATGTGCCTGCCAGGCCACTTCCATGATGAAGCGGACGGCCATGCGGGTGTCCTTGTTGGCGCCGCAGAAAGCATCGACAACGTACAGGCGCTTGTTGGAAAGCTCCTTCTTGGCGATCTCCTTCACGGCCTCCCATGCTTCCTGAGAAGCGGGGTGGTTGTCGTTCTTGTACTCGTCGGAAGTCCACCACACGGTGTCCTTGGAGTTTTCGTCCATGACGATGAACTTATCCTTGGGGGAGCGGCCGGTGTAGATGCCGGTCATGACGTTGACAGCGCCCAGCTCGCTGACCTGACCCTTCTCGTAGCCTTCCAGCTCGGGCTTGGTCTCCTCGTTGAACAGCTGCTCATAAGAGGGGTTGTACACGATCTCGGTCGTGCCGGTGATACCATACTTGCTCAGATCTAACTTTGCCATGATACTTATACCTCTTCTTTCGTTCAGGTCATTGCCCCGCGCGCCTGCGGCAAGCCGCCCTCAGCCAAAAGGGCACCGCAGCGGGACGATGAAAGAAATACAGA
>OLBC01000411.1_pt1 | contig 7075 bp, 3 predicted proteins | sample 1607531 | NCBI WGS metagenome assembly OLBC01 (sample SAMN02674605, study PRJEB24791) | human gut metagenome, SKBSTL067 | isolation source: stool | host: Homo sapiens | place: USA
TCTTTCCCTACACGACGCTCTTCCGATCTGCGCACCAACTGTTCGCTCTCAAAACGGCGATCGCAAAAATAATCAGCAGAGACATATCCGCTTGTTATAAAAGGATTTCTTATCATAGTCTTCATACATCTCACGTTATTACGCAAAGATAATTATTATAAAATAATAAAAGCCATCTACTATACATTATTTCATCATCATCCTTACTCTACAGGCATCACATGATAATAAACCCCACGTGTTTTCCTAAACGACTTTACTCCCAGCCTCTGCAATATACGCCCGAAATAATTAACTTGCCCGGAAGAAAATTTCATTTTACTTGCTTTTTGTATCCGCTGCAATATATCTGCAGCAAGCAACCATTCTCCCTCTTCTTCCTCTTCCGCTGCCCGGTAATATACCTGAAACAATTGTTCAATCGCCGGCGACTGTTCAAACTCCCGGTTAGCCTCCGTCATAATCGCCTCCTCTTTTTCATCAAACCAATAGCGCTCATTACTCCGCAATGCAGCCATTGCCTGTGCATATAACTGCTCATAATCAATAGGGCGGACCACATCTATCACTCCCGTCACCTCGACACCGATAAAACGGCGACTGCCGGAAGTATCCGTCAACAGATCCTTATGATTACTTGTGCCTATAAAAGAAGCGTACCGGCGGAGTTCCTCCACTGCCGAAGCATTCGGACGTCGCGTATTGACAACAGGCTTTTGCAGAATATGCTTGAGAAAAGACTGCTGACTGATGCCAATCTGATCGAACTCATCCATATTAATCAATAAAAAGCGATTCAAATACAGTTCAGCATCCCGTTTCCGACTGAAATCGATACTGTCCGTATAATATGCCTGTAAACATGGCGGTAAGATCAAGCGGCAAAATGTAGACTTACGATAAGCTTGCGGGCCTATCAATATAGGCGAAGTGCTATTCGCATGATTCTTACCCATCCCACGCCAATGTGCGACCATACTAAGAAACCAACGACGAAACAATTGAGTCCAATAAGGATGGTCACAAGGAACCCGTTTGGCTAAATTGCCAATATAATCCTTACCGTTCCAACGAGGAAGGTCATAAAGAAACTCTTCAATAGGTTGATAAACCGGTACATGATCCGAATTCAGGAAACGCACGACATCTTTATCCCAAAGTTTAAGCCCCTCATATTGTGCATTCATTGTAATGCTTGCCATCAACCGTTTATCCACCGGAAGAAAATAAAAATTAAAGCTATTCCGTTCGCGACATTCCACTTGTGACGTTAGTTGGTTGAAACGGAAATCATAACGCCGTTTCATAAACTCATCCATCTGCATGACAAATAATTGTTCCGGCAACAGGCTGCTCTTACTCGCAAATCCCTCTGAAGTCCGATATACATTCCGTACAGTCCCCCGAACCAATGTATCATCTTTTGGCAAACGATAATGCGCCCGACACCATCGCACCGTATCTTCTTCAGGAATACCGGCGCGAAAACAATACCCGGCCAGATTTATCAACAAAGACTGTTTATCACCTTCTTCCGGTTGATAACCATCCTCCTCATCCAGTGCACGTGCGAAGGCTGCTTCAAAAAGAACAGAAAGCGCATCACATCTTTCATACCCCGGTGCAAGCCGTTGCAATGGTGAAGTTTCCGTTTGCACCCGTTCACGATAAGTGGTTTCGCCCGGCATAGCCACAGGTTGTTTCATATAAATAGGCATCGCTTCGGGATTAAAATACAAATCCGGATCAAAAGTCCAGCGACAATATTGTTCCAATGAAGGTTCTTTCAGTTCGATATCAAAAGGAAGTTGGGGCTGATAGAATTTCACAGCCAACCGATAGGCGTGTGCATGAAAAAGCTCTGCCTGTTCACGGGTTTCCGGTAAAAGGTCATTGGGATAAGTAAAACGGACCCATATCTTCACTGACTTTCCGGAAGAACCGGTGAAAGCTAAATAAGTTTGCGGCAGCTCCCTCACCCGCTCTTTCACTTCATCCGCTTCCATATTCCCGGATAAGTTATTCACCTGAATCATCACAATTCCGTTGTATTCACTCATGGTCGTTATTCCGTCTTTGCGGAAAAAGGCCGCTGCAGGTATCACCTTCTGCACTTTCTGCACATAGTCATTTTTATCACCCGGAAGCATAAAAGGCAGGACTTCTCTCATTTTTGAAACAGACTGTGCTTTGGTTTCCACTTTCATTTGCTCTACGAGCTGTTCGATTCTTAACGTACGCATAGTGTTCACCTTGCCATCGTCTCTTACCAATGTTATTCTCATTGCTTAATTAATTTATTTGTCCTGCATGTGTTTGTAGGGCGATTATTACCACAGACAAATGTACGGTTAATATCCCGTATAAACAAATTTGACACCTCACAAACGCACGTCCACTAGTAATGATTTGCAATTCTTATTCTCATATTCTCATAAGTTTCAGATAAAACACACAAAATCAGCATAGTACACCATGAGAAACGTTTTTAAATCCGGTATTTCTCATACTTTGTCTTTCATTTTTGCTCAAAAAGTGTCTATTTATCATAGTATTCCGGATCATTTCTCATAGTCAAATACCAACTATTCATTTCGCTCATTGGCCAACCTTATTTTACACAACCCTCATCTATTATTTACATGTAAACAACCGTGTAATTATTTGTTTTTCAGTTAATAATGTCGTATCTTTGAAAGAGGATCTCAATCGTTTCACTACAGTGAACGGTTCTGTTCACTAGGGTAGAAAGATCTGTCTACTAGAGTGAAAAGAACCGTTCACTCTAGTGGAACGAACTAGCTGGTAGTTAAATAATAAAAGAATAAAGGCAAGATACACTAAGCGCATCAATTACATAATATATAAACAACCATTAAATTAGAACAAAGATGGCAATACAATTCGAGTTTTATAAGAATCCCCAACCGGAGAAAGAAGGAGAAGAACCTAGTTATCATCCACGGGTAGTCAACTTCCAACATGTGACTACTCAAAAATTGGCAAGAGAAATCCACATGGCAACCACTTTCGGAAAAGCGGAAGTAGAAGCCATGCTAATGGAATTGAGCAGATGCATGGGCAACCACCTATGCGAAGGAGAACGAGTACATCTGGATGGGATCGGCTATTTCCAGATTACATTGCAAGCGACCGAACCCGTGCACTCACTTACCACCCGTGCAGATAAAGTGAAACTAAAATCCATTAACTTCCAGGCTGACAGAAATTTAAAGAGTTTGTGTATGAGTAGTCACTTACGACGTTCGAAATACAAGCCACATTCGGCTTCTCTTTCAGAAGAAGAGATCGACAAGAAACTCACTGCCTATTTTGCAACCCATCCTGTATTGACCCGTAGTAATATGCAGTCACTCTGTTGTTTTACCCAAAGCATGGCCAGCAGACAGATTCGTCGTCTAAAGGCACAAGGAAACTTACAGAATATAGGCAAACCCACACAGCCTATTTATGTACCAACTCCGGGGCATTATGAGAAATGATTTCAACGGGTATGAGAAATAAGCCAAATTAAGGTCTATTTGTAAATAAAGCTATGAGAAATACTAAATTTAAAATCATTTCTCATAGCTTATACCATTAACAATCTGACACTTAGGTCATATTTATGAGAACATGAGAAATGAATATTTTATATCCATTTCAGGCTATCGAAAAGAAACTTTGCAGGCGGCGGAAAAAAGATTCGTAATCACCAGCACGTACCTCACGAACAAATTTTTGGATTTCAAAGGGAGATTCCACTTTATTGACGTTCGCATAATAAGGAAGCAGAAAACGGACAAACCCTTCCTCCACTTCACGATTAGGAAAACCTAAACGGTAAATACCAAATTCTTCATCATACCCCTTAATAGTGAGGTATCCACTCTGATAAATCACCGGAATAGGATTGGTAGATTCAGAATCTATACTGTTCAGTACCTGTTCATCGGTCTCTTCATGGGCCATTCGGTGTAGATCATAATGATGCTTCTTCAGCAACTCCACTAAATAAGTGGGAGTACCTGTTTCAAACCAGTAGCTGCCAAATTCTCTATACTTAAAAGCATTGAGCAAACTAAACGGATTGTACATGCCGATTGAATTGTGTGTAAAGTGATAGCCGTCATAACATTCTTTCAATTCTGCACAGAGTTTATCATACGTCACACCTCGAACATCAGCAAATTCATGAAGCTCGGCATCCAAAGTATCATGAAGTTCCTGATCGCTAACCCCACAGATTTCAACATAATCTTTTCGCATGGATATATCGTCCAAGTTGTTCAAGTCACTAAACACACTGACTTTGCCAAACTTTGTCACACCGGTAAGGAATGCAAACTTGATGCAACCGTCCATTGTTTTAAGCGCTCCATAAAAAGGCTTTAATGTATTCCGAAATTGCTTTTGCAATTCTTCATTACCGATGGCTTGCAACATGGGTTTGTCATATTCATCGACAAGAATAACCACACGTTGCCCCGCCAACTTACAGGCGCGCTCTATGATACCGGCAAAACGCAAAGAAAACGAACGTTCGGACGGCTCGGCACCATATAGTTTTTCCCATGCTGTCAGCGATTTATCAAGTATATTATCCAGACTTTCGGATGTGTCATATTTCTCAATATTAAGGTCCAGATGCAATATAGGATATTTTATCCAGTCCTTTTCCAGTTTTTCCACAGCCAACCCTTCAAACAGTTCTTTCTTTCCTTGAAAATAGGCCTCTAAGGTGGAGACGAGCAGACTCTTTCCGAAACGGCGCGGACGACTCAAGAAGTAATAACTTCCAGTCTTTACCATTTGATACATCAGTGCTGTCTTATCAATATAGAAATAACCGTCATTACGAATTTTTTCGAAATTCTGAATGCCGATCGGATAAATTTTATGGCTCATATTCTCTTCTTTTATTAATCAATGCCTTTCTTGCAAAGATATATATTTTTAATAGAACTCTTTGTCATAGCAGGTTAAAAGATTCTTTTCAATCATTCATTCTGCACATTTCCCCGGAAACTTAGGGACGATAAAATAAGGGGATGATGACTGCACAAAATTACGAAAAGCCCGGACTTTCGCAAGCTCGGGCTTTCTGTATCTTGGGGACGTCTCCTTTACCTATAGGGAAATGGGCGACTAGCAATTTGATTCTAGTACAACAAAAAAGACGTTCCAAGAGTAAAGATAAAAGGGATGCCAGTGGGAAATGTGGGGAGGCATCCCTTTTCTAATAGAAGAACAAAGATAGAAGGATGGACTTTCACAAGCTGTGTCTCTTCGCTTTGTCACTTCTCAACATATAATCTTCACACTTCGGTGAAGAAGGGTTTCATATTTATGGAGAGAGCGCACTTCAACAAGCACGGGCTCTCCTATTATGTTATATCATTCTAGAAATAGCTCGCACCTCTGCCAGAGGCAAATATAGAGGAACTATCTAATAGAACATTAAAGGATTTCAAATTAATCCGCAAAGAGAGCAGTAGGGAATGTTACTGTCTTCACCACAGGTGCAGGAGATGTTGCGCTCCAGCTGATTGAAGGAGTAATAGTAACCGTCACTACCAAATCTTGCACAAGACCCTTCAAGGCCTTACCAACTGTTGTTAATTTCAGTTTCTTATTAGCATCAAACTCGAAGTTAACTTTATCACTTAGTTCTACCTTAATAGAATATCCATAAAGAGCAAGAACATCGTCAGCGGTAGTCAAAACACTAGTGTCATAAGTTTCACCATTTGCAGTCGGCCACATATTCTTACCTTTTCTGTCTTTCCATACAATGTCACCCAGTACATCAATCTCTGCATCTATGGTTTCAGCTGTATACGCTGTTGTGATACCTTTTTTAGCGTCCGTTGCACCAAATGTTGATGTAAGTAGTTTTGATAATGATATAAATTTAACCTTTTGGTTAGCAATTGAAGCAGGTTCAGCAGCATCGTTAGGTTGACAATTTACATTTACGGTCAATGCCATATTGTCTTTAGCGTGCTCCATGTCTACTGTGAATTTACCGTTAGATTCACTTCCTACAGGATCTTCACCATTCTTGTCTATAGCATACGTAATGCTGTTGTATATACCTGAAGTAACTCCACCAGTAATAGCGCTCCATGTAGTAAAGATTGAGCCCATTTCTCTTTCGAGGCTGATGCTCTGAATCTTATCACCATTCTTAGTTTCATTAATCAGAAGAGATACCTCGTCATCTTCAGTCCACATACCTGAAGTTTTTGTAAATACAGGCATCTTATAGTCAACAGTTACCGGCATTTTGAATATAATTTGCTTCGTTGCGTCAACGTCAACTGTCAATACGGCTTCCATAGTACCCTTGTATGCAGCGGCTACTGTCAGTTTCAGGTTATCATATTTAGTATCACCAGAAGCACCAATACCACTGAACTTCACTTTGTCTCCATCGTTAACCGTAGCAGTTGAGCTAGCAAGTTTAGCAGCTGTAATAGCGTCTTTGATTGCCTTAATATTAGCTGCTGACACAGCAATGTCGGATTTTTCTGATTTATTCCAAACTACCGTCTGTGCTGCCAAAGATTTTGTATCTATTTGCTTGAAGGTGACAGTCAGTTTAGCCGGAGCAGAGGAGCCACCGACGCTAGAATAATCAATGCCCTCATGAGCTTCTCCATCAAAAGGAATACCATTTGTAGTTATATAGCAGACTTCAACCTTTGCTTCTTGCCCTTTGGTAGAAGTGATGGTTTGTTTGCCGGCCTCGTTCGTTCCCAATGTTACACCTTCAGGAGCATCGGCTGCCAACTTATAATAATATGCATAGACTGTACTCAAATCCATAGGAGGAGTGGTGGTAGCTGCAGCTGCCAAGTCATCCAAAACCTGTACCTCACCAACTTTTGCGGACACTGCTGCATCTGCCAGTTTAGTAGCACTTGTAACTGCTTCCGGTTTGATTTTAACATCATAAGCAGAGATTATTTCATTGTTCCATGCGTCTTTTGTACAGAATGCGTATGCTTCATCTGCAGGAAGGGCATTCTCCAAATTCAAGCCATCTTTTAGTGTAACAGTAAGGTCGTAA
>OLBC01000425.1_pt1 | contig 6942 bp, 5 predicted proteins | sample 1607531 | NCBI WGS metagenome assembly OLBC01 (sample SAMN02674605, study PRJEB24791) | human gut metagenome, SKBSTL067 | isolation source: stool | host: Homo sapiens | place: USA
ACGAAAGAAGGGATTAGCGGTTAGGGATAAGGAATAAGCAGTTAGTGATTAATGATTAGGGGGTAGTGATAAATACCATATTTACAATACACAACAAAATCACCCCGCATGGCTAAATAGTAAATTGTAAATCGTCAACGTACCTATGTGTCAAAGATAAGAAATGTGTCATGACCGTAGGGAATAAATAGTAAATAAATAGATGGCACAAAGAAATGCATTAGGACGCGGGCTGGACGCCCTCTTCTCCATGGATGAAGTAAAGACCGAAGGCTCCTCTTCTATCAATGAAATAGAGTTGTCGAAGATTACGGTCAACCCCAACCAGCCCCGTCATGAATTCGACCCGGTTGCGTTGCAGGAGTTAGCTGATTCCATCTCCGAAATCGGCATCATACAGCCCATCACCCTGCGCAAGCTTAGCGACGACGAATACCAGATTATCGCCGGCGAGCGTCGTTTCCGCGCTTCGCAGCTTGCCGGACTGACCAGCATCCCCGCCTATATCCGCACTGCAGACGATGAGAACGTCATGGAAATGGCGCTCATCGAAAACATACAGCGCGAAGACTTGAACTCCGTAGAAATAGCTCTCGCTTACCAGCATCTATTGGAGCAATACGGGCTGACGCAAGAGCGCCTCAGCGAACGTGTAGGCAAGAAGCGCACCACCATCGCCAATTACCTGCGGCTGCTCAAACTGCCAGCTCCCGTCCAGATGGGGCTGCAGAACAAGCAGATAGACATGGGACATGCCCGCGCGTTGGTAACGCTCGGCGACCCCAAACTGCAAGTAAAGATTTTCGAGGAAATCCTGGAGCACGGGTATTCCGTACGCAAAGTGGAAGAAATAGTAAAGTCACTGAGTGAAGGCGAAACCGTGAAAAGCGGTGGTCGTAAGATTGCCCCCAAGCGCGCCAAACTGCCCGAAGAATTCAATATGCTGAAACAACAACTCTCGGGCTTTTTCAGTACCAAGGTGCAACTCACCTGCTCGGAGAAAGGAAAAGGCAAAATCAGTATCCCGTTCAATAACGAAGAAGAATTGGAACGTATCATCGGCATTCTTGATACGCTGAAGAAATAAATGAGAAAAAAAGGAAGAATATATCAGTTAGCCATTACCCTGCTGCTCTGTTTTTTACAGACGGCAGGGATTGCTATGTATGGTCAGGACCGTCCGCGTGCCGCTTCCAAGCGTGCGCAGCGGCATCAGACCGATACACTCAACACCGTGGTAAACCGGGACAGCCTCGCTGTTGCCGACAGTCTTGCGGCCGAAAACAAACGGAAGATGCTGGAAATGACCGCCAGCCCCGACCTGAAGGAACAGCCCGTACCTACAGACAGCCTGCAAAAGGCCATCGACCCCAAGCGATGGGTGCCCAACCCCACAAAAGCCACCTGGCTTGCCCTCGTCATTCCCGGCGGTGGACAAATCTACAACCGCAAATATTGGAAACTGCCCATCTTCTATGGAGGATTTGCCGGTTGTGCCTATGCCCTCACGTGGAACAGCAAGATGTACAAGGACTATTCGGCCGCCTACAAGGATGCCGTAAATGGTAATTTCAACTCCAGTACCATTACCGACCTGCTGCCTCCCAACTATAACTATACCGAAAGCCAGCTGACGGAGACACTGCGGAAGCGTAAGGACACCTTCCGACGATACCGCGACTTGAGCATCTTCGCCTTTATCGGTGTATATCTATTGTCCGTTGTCGACGCATACGTAGACGCAGAACTGTCCAACTTCGACATCACCCCCGACCTCAGCATGAAAGTGGAACCTGCCATAATCAACAGTCAGATGACCGGTTCCTCTAATAAGAACGTCGGCGTGCAATGCAGTTTCCGATTCTAAAAACGAAAATTAAAGCATAAATTATTACCTAATGATACACAAGGCCATATATATGAAAAGAATTATTCTCGGTTCCTCGCTTCTGTTTTGCGCCCTCTTCGCCGTTCCGGCCATGCATGCGCAAGAAAGCGTGGAAGTACTTATCCGCGAAAACGGTACAGAACGCCAGGAATCCATCGAGCTGCCCAAAAGCATGACCTATCCGCTGGACAGCCTGCTCAATGACTGGAAAGCCAAGAATTACATAGACCTGGGAAAAGACTGCAGCACCTCTACCGTAAACCCGATGTTCTGTGATTCTGTATACATAGACCGGTTGTCGCGCATGCCGACCGTCATGGAAATGCCATACAACGAGATTGTGCGTAAGTTCATCGACATGTATACCGGACGCCTGCGCAATCAAGTTGCCTTCATGCTGAGCGCCTGCAACTTCTATATGCCCATCTTCGAAGAAGCACTGGATGCCTACGGCCTGCCGCTCGAACTGAAATACCTGCCCATCATAGAATCCGCTCTCAACCCTTCTGCCGTATCCCGCGCGGGAGCTTGCGGACTATGGCAATTTATGCTTGCCACCGGAAAGATATACGGACTGGAAAGCAATAGCCTCGTAGACGAGCGCCGCGACCCGATAAAAGCTACCTGGGCGGCAGCACGTTACCTGAAGGACATGTATGACATTTACAAAGACTGGAACCTGGTGATTGCCGCCTACAACTGCGGTCCGGGCACCATCAACAAAGCCATCCGCCGCTCGGGAGGGAAAACCGATTACTGGGAAATCTACAACTATCTGCCCAAAGAGACACGTGGCTACGTGCCCGCCTTCATTGCTGCCAACTACGTAATGACCTACTACTGCAAGCACAACATCTGCCCCATGGAGACTGACATTCCCGAGGCTACCGATACAGTGCAAGTCAGCCGTAACCTTCATTTCGAACAGATTTCCGACCTATGCGGCATCAGTCTGGACCAGATAAAAAGTCTGAATCCCCAATTCAAGAAAAGCATCATCCCCGGAGAGAGCAAACCGCAGACACTACGCCTCCCCATCAACTACATCAGTGCGTTCATTGACAAGCAAGACACCATCTATGCCCACCGCAGTAACGAGCTGTTCAAGAACCGCAGAGTCGTGGCCGTTTCCAATACACGCTCGGCAGCACGTAGCAGCAAAGGCAGTACCGCTACGGGGAATGTCACCTACCACAAGATACGCAGTGGCGAGAATCTCGGCAGCATTGCACGGAAATACGGTGTCACTGTCAATCAGTTAAAAAGTTGGAATGGATTGCGCAGTACCAGAATCTCCGCAGGAAAGCGCTTGAAGATTTATAAATAAAGACATAAACGCTTGCCCGGTGTTGAAAATTGCTTATTTTTGCAAAAAGTGAAGTGAAGAAAGGAGAAAGCAGTATATGGAAGAAAATATAAGTCAGAAGGAAAAGGAAAAAGCCGAAGAGGAAATGATCGAACAGGCATTCCAAGAACTGTTGAACGACTATTTGGCCACCAAGCACCGCAAGCGCGTCGAAATAATAACCAAAGCATTCAACTTTGCCAACCAGGCGCATAAGGGCATCAAGCGTCGTTCCGGCGAGCCCTACATCATGCACCCCATTGCTGTGGCAAAGATTGTCTGTAATGAGATAGGACTGGGGTCTACTTCCATATGCTCGGCATTGCTGCACGATGTGGTGGAAGACACTGACTACACCGTAGAGGATATCGAAAACATCTTCGGTCCCAAAATCGCCCAGATTGTAGACGGGCTGACAAAGATTTCCGGCGGTATCTTCGGCGACCGTGCCTCGGCGCAGGCGGAGAACTTCAAGAAGCTGCTGCTCACTATGTCCGACGATATCCGGGTTATCCTCATCAAGATAGCTGACCGTCTGCATAACATGCGTACACTCGGCTCCATGCTGCCCAACAAACAGTTCAAGATTGCAGGCGAAACACTCTACATCTATGCTCCTCTCGCCAACCGCCTCGGCTTGTACAAAATAAAGACAGAACTGGAAAACCTGAGCTTCAAGTACGAACATCCGGAAGAGTACCACGAGATAGAAGAGAAACTGGAAGCCACCGCTGTAGAGCGCGACAAGGTATTCAATGAGTTCACCGCTCCGATACGGGCGCAACTGGACAAAATGGGACTGAAATACCGTATCCTTGCCCGTGTAAAGTCCATCTACTCCATCTGGAACAAAATGCAGACCAAACATGTCCCCTTCGAGGAAATCTATGACCTGCTTGCTGTCCGCATCATCTTCGAGCCTCGCAATATAGAGGAAGAGCTAAACGACTGCTTCGACATCTACGTCTCCATATCCAAGATATACAAGCCCCACCCCGACCGCCTGCGCGACTGGGTGAGCCATCCCAAAGCCAACGGCTACCAAGCCCTGCACGTCACCCTTATGGGTAACAACGGGCAATGGATTGAAGTACAAATCCGCAGTGAGCGTATGAATGACGTTGCCGAACAAGGCTTTGCCGCCCACTGGAAATACAAAGAAGGCGGAGGCAGCGAAGATGAAGGCGAACTGGAGAAATGGCTGCGTACCATCAAAGAAATTCTGGATGACCCGCAACCGGACGCCATCGACTTTCTCGATACCATCAAACTAAACTTGTTCGCGTCGGAAATTTTCGTCTTCACCCCGAAAGGCGACCTCAAGACCATGCCGCAGAACTCTACGGCACTGGACTTTGCCTTCTCCTTGCATACCGACATCGGCAGCCACTGCATCGGCGCCAAGGTAAACCACAAATTGGTCCCCCTAAGCCACAAACTGCAAAGCGGTGACCAGGTAGAGATATTGACCTCCAAATCGCAACGCGTGCAGCCGGAGTGGGAAGTATATGCCACCACCGCCCGTGCCCGTACCAAGATTGCCGCCATCTTGCGTAAAGAAGCAAAAGCCTATCAAAAAGAAGGTGAAACCATACTGAACGAATTCTTCAAAAACGAGGATATACGTATGGATGATGCCGCTCTGGACAAACTGACCAGGCTGCACGGCTTCCACACCCGCGACGAGTTGTTCGTTGCCATTGGTAACAAGCGGGTTGTGCTGGGCGATGCCGACAAGAATGTGTTCAAGGAAAAACAGAACAGCAACTGGAAGAAGTTCCTGACCTTCTCCTTCGGTAACAAGGACAACAAGGATGCCAAAGAACAACCGGAAGAGAAAGCACCGCAAGAGAAAATCAACACCAAGCAGATTCTGAAGCTGACGGAAGAGACCATCTCAAAGAACTATATCATGGCTGACTGTTGCCACCCCATTCCGGGTGACGACGTACTGGGATACATCGACGAACAGAACCGTGTTGTCATCCACAAGCGCCAATGCCCCGTTGCCACCCGCCTTAAAAGTAGCTACGGAAACCGTATCATCGCCACCGAATGGGACACTCACAAGGATTTGTCGTTCCTCGTCACCATATATATAAAAGGTATAGACAGCATGGGATTGCTGAACGAAGTGACCCAAGTCATCTCCCGCCAGCTCAACGTGAATATCCGTAAACTGACCATCGAAACCAACGATGGCATCTTCGAAGGAAAGATACAGCTCTATGTACACGATGTGGACGACGTGCGCACTATCTGCAATAATCTGAAGCAGATACAGAATATAAAACAAGTGACGAGAGTAGAGGAATAAACGGAGTGGTATTCTACTTCAGTCCTTGGATATTTTCCTTCAAGTTCTCCACATCCTCGTAGGTAAACTCATCCAATGCCAGTTTCATGCCTACCAGTTCTTCGCGGATAGCTCTGAGGCGATCTACGATTTCAAAGTTACGTATCGTAGCTTCCTTATTGTCTTTTATCCGTTGGCGGGCGCCGGGCAAGGTCATCCCGCGCTCCTTCACCAGATGATAGATAAGTTTCACTGTCTCAATGTCCTCCTTACGGTACTGGCGTATTCCCCGCCCTCCTTTCTTCGGATTGAGTTGCGGAAACTCCTTTTCCCAGAAACGGAGCAGCGATTCGTTGACGTCGAACATGGCAGCCACCTCACTGATGGAGTAATATAACTTCAAATTCTTATCTGTATTCAACATGATGTAATCCTTTCTTTATCAATCATCCGTCAATCAAGCACCTTACCATTGTTCGCAGCAATCTGTATCATGCGGTCATAATCCTCAGCACTGAGGTCCATAAAGTAGTAGTTGACGGGATTCACAACCTTTCCCTTGACGTGTACTTCGTAGTGCAAATGCGGACCAGTGCTCTTGCCCGTACTGCCTACCCCGCCAATGACCTCACCACGTACCACTTTCTTTCCGACTTTCGTATTAAATCCCTGCAAGTGAGCATACCGAGTAAGATACCCGAAACCATGATCTATCTCAATAGTATTACCGTATCCGGTTTCCCATCCCACTTTCACCACTGTTCCGTTTCCGGTAGCATAAACATCCGTTCCCGGATGAGCAGAGAAGTCCATGCCTGCATGGAACTTTGTCGTACCATAAATAGGGTCAATACGTGTACCATAACCGGATGCTGTCTGACGAAGATCTTTATTCGAAATAGGCTGTATGGCCGGAATACATTTCAGCATCTCATCATGGTTCTTACACATATCAATCACATCATCGAAAGATTTCGACTGGATATAAAGCCTTTTGGAAAGCACATCCAACTTTTGAGTCGTGTTCACCACCAACTTGGCATTCGCCAAATCCATCAGTTCTTCGTAACGGTTCGTCCCACCATAACCTGCCTGGCGAATAGCCGGAGAAACAGGATCTGCCTGTAAAATCACCCGATACAGATTATCGTCACGTTGCTGAATATCCTGAAGCACCCCCATAGCGTCGTCCAAACGCCGGGAAAGCACATTGTACTGCGCCAAAAGACGGCTGTTTTCAATTCTTAATTCCTTCTCCGACGGAGAACCAAAAATCAAAAGCAATACAATAAAGCAACCTGCTCCCAACCCCATTCCATAGAAAAGCCGACGCAAGATACTAAGCGCACGCTGCCGTACGGTAGGGTAAATTCGATCATAAGTCTGGGTCTGTGGATTATAGATGTAGTATAC
>OLBC01000457.1_pt1 | contig 6647 bp, 8 predicted proteins | sample 1607531 | NCBI WGS metagenome assembly OLBC01 (sample SAMN02674605, study PRJEB24791) | human gut metagenome, SKBSTL067 | isolation source: stool | host: Homo sapiens | place: USA
AACCTTTATATTATTATCCGTGAGCCATTGGTCAAATAGGGAAGCCCCCCATTTGTCAGGAAGCGCATCTGCAAGAAATTCCGGAAGCCCTTGATATAATTTATCTTTATTCCCATAGAAAGACGCAAACAAAGGGGTTCTCTTAGGGTGTGTGGAAGGGCATATATCATAATCTTGTTTCCTATATTCATCCGTAAATTGGAATACAGAACAATGCTTTTCAAAGTCCCAATTCAATTTGCCAATGCAAGTCCCCCACAGATATACATTCACTATAATCGGCTCTTTCTTCATACCATCTTACGTTTACCGTTAATTCTTTGTATTCTTTTACCTGTTTTTTCATTGATTAGGAAAGGGGAGTCTGGAAGTTCCGGAACCAAACCGACAACGCCTTCAAGAGTTCCACTTATACGCAAAATCTTAAGCAATGTACTTAGGGCAATATCACTTACTTTACAAGATTCTATTCTCTTAATAGTAACGATAGATACTCCTGCCTTATCCGCAAATTCTTGCTGGGAAAAACAGCAGCTAAGTCTTATAGACTTAACTCTCTTGCAGATTTCCTTTACAATACATTCATCTGAAAATTCGTATATTGTATATGTATCATATAATCTTTTCATAGAAAAACATATTTAGGTATCATTTTTGATACAAAAATACCGATAAATCTGAAAATCACCAAATTAAGAAACACTTTTTTTATAATCTTCTGCCGCATTAGCAAACGATTGAAGCGACCTTGTGCCGCTTCAATCGTTTGATTGCTTTTTCTTTTTAGTCCGGGGGTTCTTATTTTTCCGGAGTCGGGTAGAACTTAGTAGCTACCATCACAATGCGGTTACGTTTCTCCCCACTTTTAGAATCCGTCCATTCTTCCGGCTTAAAGTAGCCTTCAACGGTTATCAGCTCACCTTTTTTCAATACATCGAAGGAATCCAGTGCTTCATTCTTTCTCCAGGCTTCAATCCCCATGAAAGCGGAAACATAAGAGGTTTCTTCACCTGTCTTGTCTGCACGGCTGACCGCGATAGAAAAGCGTGCTACGCTTGCTGTTTCAAAACTACGGATTTCTGCATCCTTACCGATAAAACCTGTTACTGCGAATGAATTTTCAATCTTTTTCATATCTCTGATTTTTTAGAAGTTAATTAATCAATTTTACAGTGCAATAACTGATTGTTGGCTTTGGGGGACACCATGAAAAAAGATATAAATACTCTTTTTATGCTGGCCGGAAAAAGGAAGATTTGTAACTTTTTTATTGGTGAAGATGGCAGCAAATAATTCGGGTTAAATACGCTTTTTATGCAAGGCAAAAAAAGGAAGATTTCAGACGAATAACAACGTGGTGTTTGTGAATCGTCCCCTTATCCCCGTAAAAGGGGTTAGCAACAATCTATATTTGCAACGGAAAATGATTTGACTTCCCTAAAAAATGATATGAAAAAGACAAAACTTGAAAATCAGTAACAGGTTTGGAAAGGATGCAAAAAACAACCGGTTAGACAGCAAGCATGGCACATCCCGAAAAGATGGTCAGCCGCCTATCGACACACCGGAAGAAACATCTGCAATTCCTTTTAAAAAAATGAAGCCGAAGAATGAAGCATATCATATTCCACGTATCGAAAAAAGTGACTGCACGATAAAATGAAAAGCTGCAACGGAAGAACTGACTTGCGGATTCTGCGGGAGAACATAACCACACAGGCATACAGCCACTACACCTGTTTCCAATAAAAGAAGATTACACCACCGGAAAAGCAGAAAGGCTCCACTCGGAGAAAAGCAAGCAAACGATTGAAGCGGACTGCCGATTTGGCAGCGAAATATCCAACTACCTATCTACAGCCCTAAAAGGCTAGGACATATGGGTAAGCAACAGACTGCCGGGCAGTCACTCCGCTGAAAGGGTGGGTGGGAAAAAACTAAGTGGACGCAAAAAACAACCTTACCATTGGGGGATAAACTTCCCCCTATTTTCACTTCACATATTCTTTACCCCACTTCAATTGATTCAACAAACTTCAACAACAAAGCGACTGTTACCGTATGAAATGAAAGCTGATTGAACAACTTATGCGCTTTCAGCATCTCAATAGCGGCTTCAGCCGTAACAACTCTCTGTTCATAAAGCCGAATTGTCGCATATAACTGGTCATTTGCGACAGGCCCCATTATTAGGTCATAGTCACCGTTTTCTCTTCCTCTGCGGTTGTTGACAACAAACTCCAGCCATTCTTTTGTTGCACCCATAAACCGAAGAACCGGATATTCCCTATCAAGAATATCATCGGGAACTTCATAAACAGAGACGATTGCTTTTTCGCTCTGTTCCCTGTTCTTCTTCAACAAAGCCCATTTTTTTGCTTGTTCAAAGTTGGTTGTCGTATAAAATCCCTTCCCAAAGTCCGTAGCCTTCCGTCCTTTCTGTATATTAGGGCGTTTCACGGTAACTGTAGATCCATGAAATAGTCTCATTTTCTTTTATTGATATAAGTCGTTATAGTATCTAATATATATTCGGGGTCTTGGGTATGAAGCATTTCAAAAGTCTCATCCAAAAAATCAAAAACCCCATAGTCCGAAAACAACAACAAGGTTTCTTCCGCACTTTGTTTCTTTTCCTCCCTATAATTCTCAATGCAGAACATCTTGAAAAGCAGGATCTTCGTGTCACCGTTATACCGTCGTTTTTCTTCTGTTTTTTCCTTCTCCAATGTTTCATAAAGCGACAATGTACTTGAATACCATAACTTGGTACTCTTATCCAGCAAAGATTTATACAACTTGGAAGAATATATATAATACAGTGCATCGCCTAAAGGCAATGCCTTTTTCTTCATGACCAGTTCTACCAGCTCTCTCATCACGAATGGGAGCATGGTTGAGTCAAGTTCTCCTTGATTTTTATGAGTAATTTCCATATTCTTGTTGTTATTACTTTAGCATATTTTCGAAAACACCTTCTTCACAGTTCTTTATACACACCTGACACTCGGCCACCACTTCTCTTAATATTCGGGCACATTCTTCATTCGAATGCCCTTGCAGTAATTCATAGGCATATCGCATCAGTTCATTAGCTTCCATTGTTTCCATCCTTATCAATAATATTCAAGTTCATCATTATTTTCTGCAACGACTCCATATTTGGAGTTCCTAACCAACACACACCTATGCAAAAGGTCATATTGTTCTCTGTATCTGAAAAACGCATATTGTTTTACCTTTTACAAACATTGTTGTCCCATTAAAATCTAAAAGAGTTCTTTGAAATATTTGAAATTTAGTTAGTTACAGCTATTCTCCGAGCGAACGGACTTGAATTTGTAGCTTTGCATCAGATTAATCCGATGGCATATGTTCCAAGACAAATACGTTTTCGCTCAATTGGCTTCATTTCTGAATCGAAGTAAGTTTAACCGCATAGTCACCAAGTATGATGGCGATAAATATGTGAAGCACTTCACCTGCTGGAATCAACTACTTGCTTTGATGTTTGGTCAACTTTCTAATCGTGAAAGTCTGCGAGATTTGATAGTTGCTCTTGAAGCTCATCATTCCAAATGTTATCATTTAGGAATGGGTAAAAATGTATCAAAGTCATCGCTGGCAAGAGCAAATCAAGATAGAGACTATCACATCTTTGAAGAATATGCTTACTACCTAGTTAGCGAAGCACGACAAAAGTGTGCTAATCATATTTTCAAACTTGGCGGTAACGTTTATGCTTTCGATTCGACTACTATTGACCTGTGCCTTTCAGTCTTTTGGTGGGCAAAATTCCGCAAAAAGAAAGGTGGTATCAAAGTGCATACATTATATGATGTGGAAACACAGATTCCTGCATTCTTTCATATCACGGAAGCATCCGTACACGATTCTAAAGTCATGATTGAAATTCCTTATGAACCAAGCTCTTATTACATCTTTGACCGCGGTTATAGCAACTTCAAAATGCTGTATAAAATTCATCAAATTGAAGCCTACTTTGTTGTCAGAGCAAAAAAGAATCTCGGGTACAAATCCATCCAATGGAAACGTAGGCTGCCTAAGAATGTGCTTTCAGACGCGAGTGTACTTCTGACAGGATTCTATCCTAAACAATATTACCCAGAGCCACTTAGGCTGGTTAAATATTGGGATGAAGAACAAGAACGAGAATTTATATTCATAACCAATGCGATGCATATATCTGCGCTTCAAGTTGCTGAACTTTATAAAAATCGCTGGCAGGTAGAGCTGTTTTTCAAATGGCTCAAGCAGCACCTTAAAATCAAAAGATTTTGGGGAACTACAGAGAATGCTGTTCGAATACAGATATATGCTGCTATATGCGCTTACTGTTTGGTGGCAATCATTCAACACGATATGCAACTGGACAGAAGTACATATGAAGTGTTACAAATACTGAGCATCTCATTGACTGATAAGACTTATCTGAGAGACCTCTTTAATAAAACTAAATTTCAAAATGACAAAGAACGATTCGGACCAAATGGGCCAAGTTTGTTTAATTTTTAATTCGTCCCAATTTTAATGGGACACTAATGAAGTATACAGAATTATAAATACGAAGAAAAAGCTCCTAAAAACATACAGAAACAGCTCGTATAAAGCAGAATTATCGGGCTTATACGAGCTGTTTTTAGAATATAGGGAAAATTTAAATACCTTCTATGGCGGAAGCTGGAACCCACCCTACTTTACCGTCTTCCAAACGAATTTCTTTCCATTCACGCATAGAGTTGTCTTTTATTTCAACTTTACGTCCCTCATGAAGAATGAACAGACTTGTACCACTTTCACTGGGAGTACTACGCACTGTGACACTAGGTGCTAACACTATAGCTTCACTACGTTCCATCAGTTCGCCTTTCTGCTGAGCAGCAAACACATTACTCAATATAACAAGAGCCAGGAATACTATTCCTGCAATAAATCCCACTTTCTTCCCCATAATCTGTTTTGAAAAGAAAAAGAGATAGAATGAAACGAGTAATAGTACAAAGAACACAATCCCCAACTTAGCCCATGCATCTACGCTAAGACAATTAATCAACGATTTAGTCCAAGATACAAAGAAAACCTCAGGAACTGGGATTACCTTATCGATTGTCTTAGAACGTGCTATTTCCAAATTTGCACGAATATCAGCATTACCAGGTTCCAACAACAAGGCACGCTCATAATTCAATATAGCTTTTGCTATATCATCTGCCTTATAATAACTGTTGCCAAGATTATAATAGACCTCTGCAGCCTCTCCCTTCTTTAACAGATTCTCATATATTTGAATGGCAGAAGCATAATCATTCCGTATATAGGCGCTGTCACCTTCAGCCTTTGTCACATTGCTTTCTTGTCTTGCAGCAGAGAATTCCGCATGTGAACCGACGGATGTAGAGTCACTACCAGTCTGTAATGTATCTACAGATGCAGGATTCTGCCCATAGGCAGTAATTGCCATCACTAGACTAAGAGTAAAAAACAATATTCTATTCATTACCATTTCCTCCTGATTAATGTTTTATCGAGTTTTCCATTTTGCTGATAACTTCCAAAGAAGCTGAATATACCTTATCCATAGCCTGGTTATCATCACCCGGAGCAAAGCGGGCAAACTCACAGTTGTTCAATGCATCGAGGAATTCCTTTATCAACGCATCATTCACACCATAATTACGAAGTTCCTCTTCGATATTATCCTTAGACAAACGGGATACCGGAATGTTCAGTTTATCACTGATATACCCCCAAAGAGCCTTCAAAACCTCATCATAAAATGCGTCTTTCTTATTCTCGGCCAATAATTTACCAGCTTGTTTCATACGTTTCACCGCCACTTTATTGGCTTTCTTAGTACGCATCTTTGCTACATTTGCATTGGCTGCTATTTGCTTACGATAGATGATAAAGAATGTAATGAATGCAATACCCGGTATCAAATAAAGCAACCAATACGTCAACGAACCGAAGAAGAAATCACCTTTGGGAGACAAAGTGACATTATTCTGCTTGATAAAACGAATATCCTCGTTTAATACTTTCAAGTCTTCCTTGCTTGTAAAGTTTGCAATGGTCTGAGCTGCATTACCTGCTCCCTTTTCCACATGCAATTCATACTCTTCCGTAGTCAGCGTTTTATACGAACGGGAATTAATATCAAAATAACTGAACTTTACGGCAGGAATCTTATAAGTTCCCGCATTACGGGGAATTGCCAGATACTCAATGACCTTACTACCGGAGAGGCCCGAATTTGTCAGACGGAATTTATTGTCCACCTTCGGATCATATACCTCAAAATCCTCGGGGAATTTGACTTCCGGATTAGAAAGCAACTTCAGATTGCCGGTACCAGAGATGACAAGTTTGACAGTAACGGCATCATTGGTCTTGACATTTGTACTATTGATAGAAGAAGTTATATTGAACTCTCCCACTCCTCCAGAAAAATCAGCTGGCTTACCTACTGGCAAGGGTTTTACGTCAATCGTCAATTGCGGAGTCAAAATTGTCTTTTTAACTTCTACGTAATTGCTTCCTCCATTGAAAAATGCCTCGAACGGATCAGCAACTTGTGTAGCCTTTGCAATGGAAGCGTCAAAGCGTGCAGCATCAATCGTCAACTT
>OLBC01000464.1_pt1 | contig 6604 bp, 7 predicted proteins | sample 1607531 | NCBI WGS metagenome assembly OLBC01 (sample SAMN02674605, study PRJEB24791) | human gut metagenome, SKBSTL067 | isolation source: stool | host: Homo sapiens | place: USA
TTGTCTTTGCCTGCCAGATGCCTGACGCTGTTTCAAAGAGAAGATCGTTGGTAAAAATCTTATCTTTATTTGACTGAAGCGCCGGAAGGATATCAGGGTGGATCTTCCTATAGTCCGGAGAAAGGTAGATCCAGAAAGGAATGCGGATCATGTCGTAGGAGAAACCCGAAGTGCCGTGGTAATACACCATGTCTTCCGCATGATCGGAAAAGAAAATCATAGTTTTCAGATTCAAATGCTCTTTGGCGTATGTAAAGATACTGTGGAGCATTTCATCGGTGTAGGCCAGCGTGACATCATAGTTATAGTAAGGATCATCTTCGGGAATATCCGTGGATTTTCCGTATCCCACGGGGACGCGGGCCAGATAATTATAATGGCTGCCGTTGATGTGGATGAAAATGATACGCCTCCTGGCGGGCGGAAGTCTTTTCATGACTTTTACCGCTTCGCCGTCAAGGCTGTTTTCCCAATAGGACGCGTCACACCGTTCACCGATGACGGAAACGCCGGCACTGGCAAGAGAGCTTCTGTTCTGGAAAGAAATCCAGTCGGTGCGGTATCCTGCCGCTTTGGCAGCGTCTACCAGGCTGACGGCATCATTCAGAGCAGTTTTATTGTATTGGTTCGTATTGGTGAGAGCATAGCTCAGTGACATGACGGTTGTCGGGAAATTTGCGTATCCTTTATCCGCAAAGAAAAAGTCGGGGGATTTCGCCATGGCATCTTCCCAGGGTGTCGTCTTTACGGGGTAACCGGGTGTAAAAGACTGCATATGATCGCGGCTTGCGCTTTCACCGATGACAATGATATGGGTGCCTTCTTCCGCTGTCTGGCCGGGAAGAAGGACGACAGCTTTCGCATTTTCGGCAAGGTGCCGGTTCAGCGTTTCCATGAGTTTGAAACTGCCGCTGCCCTTCTTGGCGGCATAATAAATCTGCAGCGGGAAAATATGTCTCATCTGCCGTAAGAAACCGCCGGAAAAAAGAATGGTAAATATGATAAAACCTATGAGGCTGCCGCGTCCGGCGGTGCGGAAGGGCGTCTCTGCCGTTTCCATGGACATGAAAAAACGGCGGGCGATGCAGAAGCAGGAAATCAGTAGGATGATGGCAAAAATCGCCACGGCGGCAATAAGGGCGGGTGCAGCCACCGTCTCGACAAATTCCGCCGCTTCACGGGCGTTTGTCATGGCGATAGCCATCAGGGCGAAGATATCCATTTCGCTTTTATAAATGATATAGTAGCCGATGTAGATCAGGGGTACGAGGATCATGAAAAAAGAAAAGAGGCCGGTTAAGACAGACCAGAGGAAAGCGCCCCGCTTCAGTTTCCATTTCCAGGCAAGGGACAGGTAAGAAAGGGAAAATAAAAGGGAAAATGAAACCTTTTCTCTTCTTAATTATCTGACATTAAATGAAATAATTCTTAAAAAAGTGAGTGTTTCAATAAACGATCGTTTAATTGAACGCAAAGATAGAGGGTATTTTCATAACTGCAAAATGTTTAATAAAAAAAATGTTTTCCTTCATGGCTTGATCTATTTAATTATTTGATAATCAAATGTCTATAAACTAACAAAAAACGCTTTAATATCTGTCTGCTTTTATATGTATTTTAATTGTCTGGATCTTTAAAAAAGTGTGTTTCAAAAGACGATCGTTTTTTGAAACACTTTCGCTTCATAATAGACTCGTTTACAGATTGTAAGATCAGTAAGGCCCTGTTTTTTCAAAACTTCGTTTTCTGTTCTTCTTTTTCAAACTGTCTCTCCTGCGATAGGGGAGTACCTGATGAAATGATATACGCTGCAAGGCAAACAACAGAATTAGCAAACTTGACCGGAAGGTGTTTCACTACCCCGGTGTCCCCCAATTATATCCTTTTGTGAACAATAGCATTAATAAATCCTGGTACGCCCTTCGTATCACCTATAGCCGTGAGCTTGCCTTTAAGGAATACCTGGACTCCCGCGGAGTGAGGAATTTTCTTCCCATGCGCTATGAATACGTATTCCGTGGTGAGCGTAAGATCCGTAAATTGGTTCCTGTTGTTCACAACTTGGTTTTTGTTTATGCCACTCGCAGTGAGGTTGACGAAATGAAATCCACTGTCGGGGCTTCTCTTCCTATTCGTTATATCATGGACCGTGAGACCCGTCAGCCCATTACCATTCCTGAAGTCCAAATGCGTAGTTTTATCGCTGTTGCCGGTAATTACGATGAACAGGTTGTTTATCTGGATCCTTCAGTCGTTTCCATGAAAAAGGGAGACCGTGTCCGTGTCACCGGTGGCATCTTCGAGGGAGTTGAGGGTGAGTTTGTCCGTATCAAAGGTGACCGCCGTGTGGTGGTTTCCATCCAGGGGGTTATGGCAGTTGCCACGGCCTTCATTCATCCCTCTTTAATCGAATTAATAAAGAATTAAAAACTCTGTGAACTCTGTGCCCTCTGTGGTGCATATTCCAATACGTAAATAAATCACCATGTTGTCTTTGCAATCAGAAATCGATTCTTTGTGCGCCGTTTCGCACGAACTTCTCCATTTAGGTCTGGATGGCGAACCCATCTACTCCGACCGTTTCCGTCAGTTGAATACGGATGTGTATCATCGTTGTGAGCATCTTTTCGGTTCACATGGACGTACCCTCGAAGAGGAAGCTTCTCTTTGTATCGCTTTGTTGACCGGCTATAATGCTACCATTTATAATCACGGTGATAAGGAAGATAAAATCCAGTCGGTCCTCAATCGTAGTTGGGATCTCTTGGATACACTTCCCGTCTCTCTGCTGAAATGTCGTTTGTTGGTAGCTTGTTACGCCGAGGTCTTTGACGAAGAGCTGGCGGCGGAGGCACATGCAATAATAGACGGTTGGAAGGATCGGGAATTGACGAGGGAAGAGTTTGAGATTGTGGAGCATTTAAAGAGTTTGGAGGAAAATCCGTATCCGAATAGTGAGGTCGGCTGATCAGATGTCTTTTCATTTTTGAGGTGATGTTCTTTAAGTTATTAATATCTCAATTGTAGATGTCTGTTAGTTCGTACTGTTGCTTTTCTTTATTTATATAAAGAGAGTAATGGAAAGGGGGTGATAGTATAAATATGTTGAACTTATTTTTATAACATGAAAGGCATTGTTTTAGCCGGTGGTTCGGGCACTCGCTTATATCCGATCACCAAAGGAGTCAGCAAACAGTTACTTCCGATATTTGATAAGCCGATGATCTATTATCCTATCTCTGTACTCTTGTTGGCAGGGATTCGTGAAATATTGATTATCTCCACTCCATACGATTTACCCGGCTTTCAACGTTTGCTGGGTGACGGTTCTGACTTTGGAGTACGTTTTGAGTACGCCGAACAACCTTCTCCCGACGGCTTGGCACAGGCATTTATTATTGGTGAGAAATTTATAGGCAATGATTCTGTATGTCTGGTTCTTGGCGATAATATCTTTTATGGGCAAGGCTTTACCCCTAAATTACATGAGGCGGTTGATGCAGCCGAACGGTCAGAGAAAGCCACTGTTTTTGGTTATTGGGTGAATGATCCTGAACGTTACGGAGTAGTGGATTTTGATAAAGAAGGCAAGGTGGTTAGTATTGAAGAGAAACCTACTGCCCCTAAATCTAATTATGCGGTTGTAGGTTTGTACTTTTATCCGAATAGTGTGATAGATATAGTTAAAGGGATAAAACCTTCTCCTCGAGGAGAACTAGAAATTACAACAGTTAATCAAATATATTTAAAAAAGGGGGCCCTGCAGGTTCAGTTACTGGGACGTGGTTTTGCCTGGCTGGATACAGGTACACATGATTCTTTGTCGGAAGCAAGTACGTTTGTTGAGGTAATAGAGAAACGCCAGGGATTGAAAATAGCCTGTTTAGAGGGGATTGCTTTGAGGCAAGGTTGGATTACTATAGATAAGATGCGTGAGTTAGCACATCCTATGATGAAGAATCAGTACGGGCAGTATTTGCTTAAAGTAATAGAAGAACTTTCTAAAAATGAAAACTGAATCAGCTCAAATCATAGAGCTTCCTAAAATCTTGGATAAACGAGGTAACTTATCCATTATCGAAGAATTCAAGAATATCCCTTTCAAAATAGAACGAACTTACTGGATTTATGATGTTCCAGGAGGAGAGTCACGTGGGGGACATGCATATAGAGAAAATGAAGAATTTATTGTGGCTTTATCCGGAAGCTTTGATGTGGTTTTGGATGATGGTAGTAATAGAAAAGTTTTTTCTTTAAATCGTTCCTATTATGGGCTTTATGTACCTAAAGGATTATGGCGTGAAATGAATAATTTTTCTACGAATTCATTGGCTTTGGTTCTTTCCTCTACTTCATATAATCCTCAAGATTATATATATGATTATAAAGAGTTTGTCAATTCGAAACAATGAAGAATTACACTGTTTATGACTGTTCTGTAATAGGACTCCCTAAAATAGAGAATCGCTCAGGAAATATAACTCCTGTTCATGGGAATTTAAATATCCCTTTTATTATAAAAAGAGTGTTTTATTCTTATGATATCCCCGGAGGTGAGGCACGTGGGGCTCATGCCCATAAGGAGTGCCATCAATTTCTGATAGCGGCTAGTGGATCATTTGAGGTCGTACTGGATGATGGAGTTAATAGACGTACGATATTGTTGAATCGCCCTTTTTACGGTTTACATATTCCTCCGGGTATTTGGGCTTCTGAACAGGGATTTTCTTCCGGTTCAGTTTGTTTAGTCTTAGCGTCTCACGGATACGAAGAGGGTGATTATTTAAGAGATTATCAAGATTTTATAGAATACAAAAATGATTAGAATACATCCATCATCCGAAGTTTTATCTCAACAAATAGGGAATGATACCTATATTTGGCAGTATTGTATAATTTTACCCGGTGCAGAAATTGGTTCGAACTGTAATATTTGTGCCAATGTGCTAATTGAGAATGATGTTAAATTGGGCAATAATGTTACGGTAAAATCCGGTGTTCAGTTGTGGGACGGAGTAACCTTGGAAGATAATGTCTTCATCGGTCCTAATGTAACTTTCACTAATGATAAAGTACCTCGTTCTAAAATGTATCCTGATTTATTTTTAAAGACTTTAATTAAAAAAGGTGCATCAATAGGCGCTAACTCAACAATTGTAGCAGGACATACAATTGGTGAATATGCGTTTGTGGGTGCAGGTAGTGTCGTAACCAAAGATATTCCGGCCAATACTGTTTGGTATGGTAACCCGGCTGTTCATCATGGATATATTACTAATGAGGGGGTATTATTAGATTTAGAAAGAAAAGATAAAAATGGATTGAAACATATAATATAAAGTAATGATAAAATTCTTAGATTTACAAAAAATAACACAGAAATACTCACAGGAAATTCATGAGGCTGTTAACCGGGTTGTTGACAGTGGCTGGTATCTTCAGGGCAAAGAAAATGAAGAATTCGAAACGAATTACTCCAAGTACATAGGAACAAAATATACAGTGGGATGTGCTAATGGCTTAGACGCTTTGATTTGGATTTTTCGGGCTTATATTGAATTGGGAATTATGCAGGTAGGTGATGAAGTGATTGTACCGGCTAATACCTATATTGCTTCTATTCTGGCCATTTCAGAAAACGGTTTAAAGCCTGTATTGGTAGAACCTTCCATTGAGACTTATCAAATTGATGATAATCGGATAGAAGCTGCAATTACTTCTAAAACACGAGCAATATTGATAGTACATTTATATGGCCAGTGTGCCTATACTGATAAGATTGATAAGATCGGAAAGAAGTAGCGAAATATTATATTGGAAATATTACGAATCCTAAAATAATTGTTCCAATAGTAAATGATTGGGATAGCCATGCTTTTCATATATTTCCCATCCGTTGCGAACAACGCGATGAATTGCAGAAATATTTAGCTGCCAATGGAGTACAAACTATCATCCATTATCCCATTCCTCCTCATAAACAAGAATGCTATAAAGAATGGAATCATTTATCTTTCCCACTTACAGAACAAATTCATGATGAAGAGTTGAGCTTGCCAATGAGTTCGGTAATTCGTTCTGAAGAACTTGAATATATTATTTCTGTTCTCAATCAGTTTTAATGATTTTTTTAAAGAACCATATTAAGAAACTTACGGGTTTCTCATTAGTTGGTATCGTTGTTACTTTAGTTTCATTATTGCTATTGTATATATGTAATGAACTTCTGTCTTTTAATTTGTATTTAGCTTATTTCATATCCTATTTTTTATCAATATTACTTTCATATTTCTTAAATGCTTGTTTGGTTTGGAAAGTTTGTCCTTCATTTGTTGCAATTGTTAAGTATTTTACGGTTTATTTATCGAGTATGTTGATAGGTCTCGGGATTCTCTATGCTTTGGAATCATTTTTAGTTGAATGGAATCATACGTTAATCAGTTTTTTAACGATTCCATTTACTATGCTATGGAACTATATTTTTGTGAATATAATATTATCAAAGTAAATCCATTTTTATGAATGATAAACTTCTTTCAATAATACTATTAACAATGATTCGTTAAAAATTTAACAATTATATAAATTTCAATTACTTACGCAT
>OLBC01000469.1_pt1 | contig 6586 bp, 2 predicted proteins | sample 1607531 | NCBI WGS metagenome assembly OLBC01 (sample SAMN02674605, study PRJEB24791) | human gut metagenome, SKBSTL067 | isolation source: stool | host: Homo sapiens | place: USA
GTTCTTTACGGTCGGCACTTAATACTTCATATTCTTCAGCCGGGAATATTTCTTTCAGTCCGCGAAGATTTTCGAGCAAACGGTTCTGATAGGCAACGGCAGTTGGTACGATGTGATTGATGGCGAGGTCGCCCAATACACGGCCTTCGATTTGCACCTTCATGGTGTATTTCTCCAGTTCCACTTCCAGACGGCTGTTCAATTCGGTCTCGTTGAAGATACGTTCGCCGATAAGTACTGATTTGGATTGGTTATCAATATAGTGCATCAGGGCTTCCGGTACGTGGCAGATATTAGTCAGTCCGCGGCGTGCAGCTTCTTGTTTCCATTCTTCGGAATAACCGTCCCCTTCGAAACGAATCGGCTCGGAGGCGATAATTGTTTCTTTCAGCAGGCGGAAGATAGCTTCGTCTTTGCCAACTCCTTCTTCCATCAGCTTTTCTACCGATGCCCGGAATTCGTTCAGCTGGTTTGCCATGGCCGCATTGATTGCAATCATAGAGGCAGCACAGTTGGAAGAAGAACCTGCGGCGCGGAATTCGAAACGGTTTCCGGTGAATGCGAAAGGAGAAGTACGGTTGCGGTCGGTGGTATCCAGTAAAATTTCGGGGATACGTCCGATGCCTAACTTCAGTGTGGTTTTTTCTTCCGGCGTCATTTTCTCATTTCCTACCTGGCGGACAATTTCGTCGAGAGTAGACGAGAGTTGTGAACCCAGAAAGCAAGAGAGGATGGCGGGAGGAGCTTCATTGGCTCCCAAACGATAGCTGTTGCTGGCGCTCATGATGGAGGCACGCAATAAATCCTGGTTTTTATAAACCATCATTAAGGCGTTTACCAGAAATGTGAGGAATAGCATATTGCCTTTCGGATTCTTTCCGGGAGCGAACAGATTGATACCGGTATCTGTGCAGAGTGACCAGTTGTTGTGCTTGCCCGAACCGTTTACTCCGCTATATGGCTTTTCGTGCAGGAGTACATTAAAATGATGCTTCCTGGCGATACGCTTCATCAAATCCATGACGAGCTGGTTGTGATCGTTGGCAAGGTTACAGTTTTCGAAAATAGGGGCCAACTCAAATTGGTTGGGAGCTACTTCGTTATGACGGGTTTTGGCAGGAATACCGAGTTTGTGACACTCGATTTCGAGTTCTTTCATAAATGCAGTGACACGTGGAGGGATAGAGCCGAAATAATGATCCTCCAACTGTTGGTCTTTGGCAGAAGAGTGCCCCATCAGTGTCCGTCCTGTCAGGCAGAGGTCGGGGCGTGCATTATATAAGGAGGAGTCTACAAGGAAATATTCCTGTTCCCATCCTAAATTGGTATATACGCGTGTGATGTTCTTGTCGAATAGCTGACAGACTTCCGTTGCTGCTTTATCTACAGCGGCAAGTGCTTTCAACAATGGAGTTTTGTAATCCAACGCTTCACCTGTATAAGAAATGAAGATAGTGGGGATACAAAGAGTGGTATCTACTACGAATGCCGGTGAAGAAACATCCCAGGCTGTATATCCTCGTGCTTCGAAAGTGTTGCGGATGCCGCCGTTAGGGAAAGAAGAAGCATCCGGCTCTTGCTGGATCAGTAGTTTTCCGGAGAAGCGTTCAATCACTCCGCCATCTTCGCCGAATTCGATAAAGCCGTCATGCTTTTCGGCTGTTCCGTCTGTCAGAGGCTGGAACCAGTGTGTGTAGTGAGTGACGTTGAGTGACTTAGCCCAACTTTTCATACCGTTAGCAATTAAATCTGCTATTTCACGGCTGATAGGCGTACCTTTTTCGATAGCGTCGGTTACAGCTTTGTAAGCTTCTTTGGGAAGATACTCCTGCATCTTCTTGCGGTCGAACACGTGGCTACCATAATAATCAGAGAGTTTGTTGGAAGGGGCAATAACTTCCAGAGGTTTCCGGTTGGAAAGCTCTTGTAAGGCAAAAAAACGCATTTTTGACATAAATGGTCTATTTTTTTATCGGTTGATGGCGCAAAATTATATGTTTTTTCTGAAAGTACCCCTATTTTAGAGGGGGTATTTTGAAAAATAATGTGTTTTTCTAAAAGTACCCCCTCTGTTGATTCTCCAACTTCTATTCTTATTGTTGCTGTTCGTTGATTTCTTTAGCCATCTGTTTAACCAAACTTTCCACTTGGATATAATGGTTGTGATAGTTCTTGAATAACAGTTTGAACACTGGGCTGTTCACAGCCATTTGGGTAAGAAATTGTAGGTGTTTACCCATAGAGGTGTTCATCTGCATACGCTCTTTTTTGCTCAAGTTGTCTTGTAGGGAGTAAACACCGCATGAAATTTGGATTTCTGCAATGCCTTCATCCCAAGGATGGGTGTTGAGGTGAGTCAATGCTGCCAGGATTTTTTTCAGGTCTTTCAGCAGAATGTTTAAAAGTTCGAATTCGGTGCGGTTTATGGAGCAGGAATCCGGGTTCAGGAGGAAAGCGAATTTAAGGTAGAAATCCTTTAATTCTTCTTTAGGAATAACAAATGAATCTTTGGAAGCCTTTATCATGCCTCCCACCGCTGGTTGAACGGTAACTTGTTTTGTTTCCATAATATAATTATGAATAAGGTGGTAGGCGAAGATTTTCTATGAAATAAGAGCGGTTCCGCCTTTCCCGTTACTCTTCACCAACCAGGCAGTGGGTGCATTAACACTCCACACGGGGGTACGAAACCGCCATATGAAGCATCAGGACAGGCATAAAAATGCCTGCCACGAAACGAGGCAGGTTCCCTGCCTGGTTGATATGAAGAGTATCGCAAAGATACGACAATTTTCTTCTTTGTCAAGAATAAAGTGATAAATAAAAAGATAGAAGGGTTGATTTAGTCATTAATATGTTTTCAGGGGGCTCTTATATTTACAGATATTGGAACTTTGTATTTTTCCCATTATTGTTGAAATCCCCTTCATATTATAACTTCTTCCATACAGGTTTTATTAATTCCTCTTTCAACCTATCACCGCTCTGTAAGTGCGATGAATAAAGAGTTTTAGAAAGGTGGTGATAGGTTGAAAGAGGATTTTCGTTTTTTATATATGAAGAGAATAGCAGAATATGCAGAGCTTCCTGCATTTATTTCGAGACAACCGCGCCAAAGATTTAGTTCATCTCCATGTTATTTTGAATAATGTGAAGGTTTTCTTCTGATAACTCTTTTTAGTGTCCAACTTCTCTTGCTTTTCGATATTCTTTTTTATATTTGCCTACGTTAATGAAGGAGATACGACGATTGAGAGATAAAATATTGATAGGATGCATATTGTGTCTGTTCTCTTTTATACCAAAGGGGACAGCCAATAATTATATAATGAATCCTTATACCCATCAGGAAATCTCTGCTGACTCCATTATAGAACGTGTGATGACTTTTGCACCTTTGTATGAAACGATAGTCAGTGATTATCGCGCGAACCTATATATAAAAGGTAAGATGGACATTCAGAAGAAGAATTTTATTCTCCGTTATGTACCTTCTATGTTTCGTTTGCAAAAGGGTGTTCGCGAATATCTGCTTGAAACATATAGTGATCTTCATTATACGGCTCCCAATATTTACGATCAGAAAGTAAAGGCTTCCCAGGGAACTGTGAGAGGAAATAGGGGATTGCCTGGATTGCTCGAGTACTTTAATGTAAATATCTACTCTTCTTCTTTATTGAATGATGAACGCTTATTGTCACCACTGGCCAAAAACGGACAGAAATATTATAAATACCGGATAGACAGCGTGATGGGAGATCCTAACAATCTGGATTATCGGGTTCGCTTTATCCCCCGCACTAAGAGCGATCAGTTGGTGGGTGGCTATATGGTGGTCAGCAGTAACGTTTGGAGTGTTCGTGAAATTCGTTTTTCGGGAAGATCGGAGCTGATAACATTTACCTGTTGGATTCAGATGGGAGATGTAGGCAAGAAAAATGAATTCCTGCCGGTGCGTTATGACGTAGAAGCTCTTTTCAAATTTCTCGGAAATAAGGTGGATGGTAATTACACCGCTTCTTTAGATTATAAATCCATCGAACTGAAAGAAAAAAAGGTGCGCAAGAAAGAGAAGAGAAAATATAATCTTTCGGAATCTTTCTCTTTACAGTGTGACACGAACGCTTATAAGACGGACGCCTCTACCTTTGCTATCATGCGGCCGATTCCTTTGAATGAAAGTGAGAAAAAACTATATCATGACTATACGCTTAGACGTGACACGACAACGGTAGAAAAGCCGTCCAAGAGTCAGGCCTTTTGGGGAACGATGGGTGATTTGATGGTAGAAGATTATAAATTCAATTTGTACAATATCGGAAGGGTGCGATTTTCTCCGTTTATCAATCCGCTCTTATTCAGTTATAGTGGAAGCAACGGTTTGTCTTATCGACAGGATTTTCGTTATAACCGTCTTTTCAGAGGGGATAAATTACTTCGCATTGTGCCTAAACTCGGATACAACTTTACGCGTAAGGAATTCTACTGGTCATTGAATGCCGATTTTGAATACTGGCCGCAGAAGCGGGGATTCTTCCGGTTGAATGTGGGTAACGGTAACCGTATTTATAGTAGTAAAGTGCTGGACGAACTGAAAGCTATGCCGGACAGTATCTTCAATTTCGATTTAATTCATCTCGATTATTTCAAGGACTTGTATTTTAACTTCCGTCATACCGTTGAAGTAGTCAACGGACTGGATATCGGTCTGGGGTTCTCGGCCCATAAAAGAACAGCGGTAGAGCCTTCCCGCTTTGTAATCACTGGCGATTATCCGATGCCGCCCCCGGAATTTATGGATAAATTCAAGAACACTTATATCAGTTTCGCTCCCCGCATCCGGATAGAGTGGACTCCGGGACTCTATTATTATATGAACGGAAAGCGAAAGATTAACCTCCATTCTTTATACCCGACTTTCTCGGTCGATTATGAACGAGGTATTAAAGGAGTGTTCAAGAGTACGGGTGAATATGAAAGAATAGAGTTTGACCTTCAGCATCAAATCCGGTTGGGATTGATGCGTAATATTTATTATCGTTTCGGATTCGGAGCATTCACCAATCAGGATGAGTTGTATTTTGTGGACTTTGCCAATTTCTCCCGCCATAATCTTCCCGTAGGTTGGAATGATGAAATCGGCGGAGTATTTCAGGTGCTTGACTCACGTTGGTATAATTCCTCCCGCCGTTATGTACGGGGGCATTTCACCTACGAAGCTCCGTTCCTTATTCTCCGGCATCTGATGAAGTACACCCGTTATGTGCAGAATGAACGTATTTATATCAGTGCCCTCTCTATGCCGCACCTTCAACCTTATCTGGAAGTAGGATATGGCATCGGTACGCATATTTTTGACGTAGGAGTTTTTGTGAGCAGCGAAAATTGGAAATTCGGAGGAATAGGCTGTAAGTTCACGTTTGAGTTGTTCAACCGATAGTTTTCTTCGTTCCGGTTGTTTTATCGAAAGATTTTACTTATCTTTGTATAAGAGAGGATGAGGGCAAAATTTAGCATCAAAGAGGTGTAGTCGCCTCATAAGCACAGGTATTTTCCTAGAAAATAAATTCTAAGGTATAAATACCTAAATTTATTTTAGTAAATAACTCATCCTCTCTTCTCTCTTTTTTATATGCATATACAAAATGGACGGAATTTTAATAACGATCATTGTTATCACCGCTTTCCTGGTTTATAAGATGATTTCCTCAAGCAGGAAACAGGAGGGGTATAAAAGATGGAAAGCAACAAGCAGTGGTAAGGAAGAAAAGACTACTAAGGTAAAATGGGAACACGGAGCCTGGCTTAGGCATGCTTTGGGAGAAACTGTTCCGAGAGCGCAGTATGTTCAAAAGTTTGATGAATCGGCTGTTGTTTGGTGTGCCAACTTGTTGGGAGTGGAAACGGCACGGTTGAAGGAGATTCTACGGGATGTTTCCGAACATTACCGGGAGTTCTGGATGAGAAAAAGAAAGGGAGGTTATCGGATGATTTCTGCTCCTGACAAAGAATTACAATCTATTCAAACCACCATTAATTCTCGAATATTATCATCTGTGACAATGATTCATCCGGCGGCAGTAGGTTTCCGGAGCGGTCATTCTGTGGTTGATAATGCCAGTCCCCATCTGGGAAAACGGTATATCTTGAAAATGGATATTCATGATTTTTTCTTTTCGATACGGAGCCGGAGGGTGAAAAAGACATTTGAGAAAATTGGTTATCCGGAAAATGTGTCTAAAGTATTGGGAGTGTTGTGCTGCTTGTACAGGCACTTGCCGCAGGGAGCACCTACAAGTCCGGCGTTAAGCAATATCGTGGGGTATGAGATGGACAAGAAATTGGCTGCATTGGCAGCGGAATACGGACTGACTTATACCCGTTATGCCGATGACCTGACTTTTTCGGGAGATGTGTTTCCCAAAGAACAAATCATTCCCCGGATCAAACAAATCATCCGTGATGAGAAATTCGAACCGAATCATAAGAAGACCCGTTTTATCAATGAGTATGGCAGGAAGATTATTACAGGAGTATCTGTTTCTTCCGGTGCGAAACTGACAATCCCTAAAACCAGAAAGAGAGA